>Ga0265338_10000028_pt1 | contig 279132 bp, 254 predicted proteins | sample 42126metaG_FD_193579 | JGI IMG/M metagenome (GOLD analysis project Ga0265338, IMG submission 193579) | Rhizosphere microbial communities from Carex aquatilis grown in University of Washington, Seatle, WA, United States - 4-21-26 metaG | ecosystem: Host-associated > Plants > Roots >... | reverse complement strand
TCCAGGAATTCCCGCTTGCGCGTGCGCTTGCTCGAAAGCTCGAATCCCGTACCGCCAAGGCTGATCTGTTTCATGACGTCAGTTTCTCATGCCGCTTGCAGCCTCGTCGGCGTTTTGCAGACCTTTCCTAGTCATCTGTATTCCTCTCGTGGCATCGGCAGCGTTCTGCCAGTCGACTTCTTTATGCAAATTCGCTGCGATCAGGCGCCAGCAGGATAGTCGGTGGAAGCCGCGAGCTCCTTTTGTGCTTCGATGGCTGCCAGCCGCTCGGTGAGCGCCTTCTGGATCATCGTGTAGGAGTCGGTGCCAAGGACCAATCGCCTGAGTGCAGGCTGTTCCACGCTGTCAATCATGATCTTGACCATCTTCGCTGGGTCTCCGTTCGGAATGCGGGCAGGATCGCTCAGAACAGTACGGATCATGCCAACCGGAGTGCCCTTGTAGGCTTCCAGTTCAGCGCCCATGCGATCGCCCGCGGTGCTCCGGAATTCAGTGCGAGCGCCGCCCGGCTCGACAATCGTCACGCCGATGTTGAAAGAGGCGATTTCGCCAGCGATCGAATCGAAGAAACCTTCCAGCCCCCACTTGCTCGCGTGGTATAGCGATGCGCCCGGATAGGTCGACTGGCCACCATAGGTGGACAGTACCAGGATGCGTCCGCCACTCTGCGCACGCAGGTGCGGCAGCGCTGCGCGCGTCACCTGGATGGGGCCGACCAGATTGGTGTCGATTTGATGCCGAATCTGTTCGTCCGTCAGCCCCTCCGCAGCACCGAACAGGCCATAGCCAGCGTTGTTGACGATAACGTCAATCTTGCCAAGATCGGCGAAAGCCTTGCTCACGACACGATGGATGGCGGGCGTGTCGGTCACGTCGAGTTCGGCGACCCGGAGCAGGTCGCCATACTTCGCCCTGAGATCGTCGACGGCGTTCAGTTTGCGGAGCGTGCCGAAGACGCGGTCTCCGCGCGCCAGAAGCTGCGAGGTCATTTCACGGCCGAAGCCGCTGCTGATGCCGGTGATGAACCAGGTGCGTTGCGTCATGTTTCATTCTCCTTGCTGGAAGCTGGTGGAAGCCAGTTATAACTAACTGGTTAGACAGGACAATAGTTCTATCTAACCAGTTAGTCAAGTGCTAAAATAGTAGCCTCGATTGGCGAGGTGAATAGACGGATGCGTAACGCAGAAGCGACAAAGGAACGGATTCTTGAAGCGGCCATGGCCGAGTTCTCAACCTACGGCATAGCAGGCGCCCGCGTTGACCGCATCGCCAAGGCCGCCGGCTGCAACAAAAATCTGATCTACATCTACTTCGAGAACAAGGAAACGCTTTTTACCACCGTGCTTGGCCGCTACCTCGTACCGGCTTACGAGGACTTGGCTTTTGTTCCCGATGATCTTGAGGGCTATGCGGGACGGGTGTTTGATTTCTCGATGGCGCATCCTGAGTTGATGCGCCTGCTGGCCTGGTTCAGCCTGGAGCAGAAAACCGACGGTCCGGCTGAACGCAGCAGCTCACATGCAGCAAAGGTCTTGGCGCTTTCCGAGGCGCGGGAAGCGGGGCGCATCGGGGGTGCCTTCCCGCCGGAGTTCCTGCTTACGGTCGTCATGACTCTGGCTACGGCCTGGACGGCCGCGAATCCTTTTGGAATGTCTCTGGAGCCTGAGGCCATCAAGAACCGCGATACGCTCAAGAAACGCATTGTCGCCGCAATAAGGATTATCGCGGGCGCACAGGATGTGCCGGATTGATATCAGAGCTGGGTCGGATGGGGCGTTTATGCTTCAACAAAGTTTGCGGTGGGGAGGAGCGAAGCGCTGGCGATGGAAACCAAGCCGCTCGATATCAAGGTGACCATCGTGGAACCGGGTTATTTCCGAACCAACTTCCTTGACGATCGGTCGTTGACCGCGACCTCCACGGAAGCTAAGAACGCCTTCGTGGCAGCAGAGATCGAGGAGTGGCGCGAGTTGCCGGTGTCGACTTATTTCCCGAGGTAACTGACATCGTAGCGCGCCTATGATTTTCGGTAGGCGTGCTATTTCTGTGAAGGAACACGTCGCATCAGTCGTCTCGCCAGTAGAGTATTTTCGCAATCGCTTGAAAGGCATGGCTCGTTGTCGATGGGCCATGCCTGTGAATGGAGGATAGATTGAGCATCTATGTGACGGTCGGCGCGCTCGACGCCGCAAGATCGAATACCTTCTACGACGCTGTTCTCGCAACCATCGGATGGAACCAGCATGCCGAATTTTCTGGCTGGCGGGCCTATTCGGAAGGAGGGGTGGGGGATGGCTTTGTACTGTGGGTCTGTCAGCCGTTTAATGGCGAGCCGGCCACGGCAGGTAACGGGTCTATGGTTGGTTTCAAGGTCAAATCGCCAATCGAGGTAGATGCCTTCTATCAAACAGCATTGGCACATGGCGGAACGGACGAGGGAGCACCGAATTCTCGCCTCCAATATGGGCCGCAGTGGTATGCCGCTTACGTTCGTGATCCCAGTGGAAACAAGCTCGCGGTGGTGTTTAATGGTTGACCTTTTCCCTGGATGCTCAACGTGGGAATTCGAAACAATGATGCCTGTTGATGAGACAAGGATTGATACCTTTTCCTTCTTTCTTCTGTGCCGGTCAGAAACATCGTCAATGTCAGAGTTGAGGTACTAGGAAATGTCGCGCTCAGGGCGCCTGCTAAGCTTGCTTCAACTGCTCCGCGGACGGAGAACCCCGATTACGTCGGCGGAGCTGGCGCGAGAGCTGGGTGTTTCCGAGCGAACGATCTATCGCGACATCTCGACGTTACTTGGTGAAGGCGCACCGATCATCAGCGAGGCTGGCATTGGATACGTCCTTGAGCCGGGCCTGTTCCTCCCGCCGTTAATGCTGGAAATCGAAGAGGTCGAAGCGATTCTGCTCGGTCTCAAATATGTAAGCCAACGCGGCGATGACGTACTGCAAAGAGCGGTAGTAACTACCCGGGCAAAGATATCATCGATGTTGCCGCCGGCGCTTCAAATGACTGCGTTTGATGAACCCCTGGCGATGCCTGGTCCGGTAGGCGGGCAGGTCGAAGGGCCAGTGCCGATGAGCGTAATCAGGCATTCGATTCGCTCGCAGGCGAAGCTGGAAATTGCCTATGCAGATGCTCAGGGTGATCGGACGAATCGAGTGATATGGCCAATCGCGGTCGCCTTTATGGAGAGTGCTCGTATCGTGGGGGCGTGGTGCGAACTTCGGCAGGAGTTTCGCACCTTCCGTATTGACCGCATCCTGTCGGCAGTTGAGTGCGGACGCTACACCGAACGGCGCGCAGTGTTACTGAAGAAATTGCACTTGGCGCTTCTTGGCTCCTGACAGGAATTGTCAGTCGCGGGCCTTATGCTGATGCTGCCAGTCTTCATCAAAGGAGGTATGTATGAAAGATGTGACCCATTCACTACCGTCGGTGATTCTTGACCATATTCAGGCGCATAACGCGCCAGACCCTGCTGCGTTTGCGGCCACTTTCGCACCGGATGCCTTGTTGAATGATGCGAGGCGGGAGTGGATCGGAGTTGATGCCATCTCGAAATGGGCCGAAAAGGAAATTTTTGGTGACAATGTTCGAGTCGAGCTGGTCAACGCTTTTGAGCATGCGGGTACCTATATTGTCCGACTGAAGAATGATGGTGATTTCGACAAGACGGGGTTGCCCGATCCCATCATCCTCACCAACTACTTCAAGCTGATCGACAACAAAATTGCGGAATTGATCGTAATTCTGAACATGGTCAGTTACCCCGAAAATCCTGTGCCAGGCGTTCGCTGAGTCCTCTTCGGTGTGGGGCGCCCGTGCCTCCCACACCGTCTGCAATCATTCAACACGAGCAGCCACGACTGTGCCTAGGCGCGATCTAATCCATTGATGAAAATGGGTGCGACCATGGTTATCTCTGGCCGTATGGGCGGAATGGCAACGAGCCACCGCCGGCGTGGCGTAGCCCAAGCCGTCAAGAGGGTACAGATACCGCATGGGCTGCGAGCGCCGTCGGTGCGCAACCCCGGGCGGCGAGAACATCGTAAGGCACGATGAAAACAGTAAGGCCGCTTACCGATCGCTCAATGGAGGCATGGACAGGTCAGCGGAACACACCACATTCGTGTCGTTGGCCGATTACGACGCATTCGGGTCGCTGGGGAAATTCGGCCTTTTTAAGGGGACGACGATACGCGGGAAGCTGGCGCAGTTCAGTCATGCCATGCTGTATCGCAGCCACCAGGCCCGACTATACGGATTCTGGCGAGGCGGACTGGTCTGGCTTGTCGATCGGCTGAACGTGCGACTGAGATCCTCGATCCGCCTTGATTGATTCATTCATTTGGATTTTGTCTTCTGCCTGTGCTCAAGCTGTTCGGCTACGCATGGGTCTCCCGTTGTCGTCCTTCTGGGGAGCTTGCTGAGCATCGATCAAAGTGTCCCGCGTGACGGATGGGTCCTTCCGCCTGCATCCTCCTCACGCTCCCCAATGGCGCGGTCCCATATTGGAGGCGAGCCGATCACATGCCGGACCGCCTTGATGAAAGTGCTCAACTTGACTGACGGTTTTGGCTGCGCGCGGAGCAAATGAATGCCTGACTCTTGCGCGAACGGGGGGTCGACCTGGGGGAGCAGGCGTTCCAGCTTGCCAGTCTCGACATCTTGCCCAACTACCCAGGTTGGAAGAAAGCCAATGCCGAGCCCTGACAGGCAAGCGGCCCGTAACGCTTCAAAATCGTCGCAATGGAATACCGTACCAGCGATCGTGGTGTCTTCAGCAGGATAGCCGGCAATGTCGCACCAACCGAGAAGATCTGCGCCGTGCAGTTTGTCCAGGCGGCGATGCTGTGAGATGAGTTCTTCTATGGATGCAGGTCGACCGGCGCGAGCGAGATAGTCGGGACTGGCAACCAGAATACGTTTCTGGGTTGCCAATTTTGTAGCGATCAGGCTGCTGTCGCTGAGCGTGCCAATCCGGATGACGGCATCCAGTCGGTCCACGACTGGGTCGGCCAACCGCTCGGTCAGATCGAGTTCAACCCGCAATTCCCGATGCTTTTCCATCAGGTCCTGAATGACAGGGATCAGGTATCGACGGCCAAAAGTAGGAAGACAGGCCAGACGGAGTGTGCCTGACACCGTTCCGCTGAGGGAAGTGATCTCCGCTCGCGTATCGATGAGGTCTCCGAGGATTCGCTGTGCGCGCTGGAACAGGTGGTCGCCCGCGTCGGTGAGCGCCAACGCACGAGTCGAACGGGTGAAGAGCGGCGTGCCGAGGCTGCTCTCCAGGCTATCGATTTTCCGTTGAATGGAGGAGGGCGTTGTCGATCGCTTGCGCGCTGCACCGGAGAAGCTTCCCGCGCGCACGACATCCACGAAGACCGCCAGGTGCTCGGCGAAGCTGAAATCAGTCATTTGTGCATTTTACGCAAAGGCATTGATGGTACGCGCTGGCTAATCGAAAAAGCCGGGCAGGCCTAAGATCGATCGCACGGCGACGCACGGTCGCCCATTCAGCGACGGAATCAATTATGAGCCAGACGACGGAAACTATAACGCGACCATTTCAATACGACGATTTATACCTGTTTATCGGTGGGGAATGGATTGCCGCCGGTAACCGGGATGCATCGCCGGTCACCAATCCAGCAACGGGCGAGGTCATTGGTCGCATCCCGCATGCGACCACTCAGGACCTTGACCGGGCACTCGATGTTGCAAAGAGCAGCTTTGCGATCTGGAGCAAGATACCCGCGTATGGTCGAGCCAAAATTCTCAAACGGACGGCAGATCTGATTCGGGAGCGGGCACGGCATATTGAGCGCCTCATGACGACAGAGGAGGGTAAGGCCCTTCACGAGGCGGAGTACGAGATCGCGGCGGCGGCCGATTATTTCGAATGGTTCGCAGAGCAGGGCAAGCGGGCATACGGCCGGGTGGTTCCTTCCCGGAGACCGGAAGTGCAACAACTCGTGAAGCGTCAGCCGATCGGACCGGTCGCAGCATTTACGCCATGGAATTTCCCCGGGATCACGCCATCGCGCAAGCTTGCAGCGGCGCTCGCGGCGGGTTGCCCGGTCATCATCAAGGCGGCTGAAGAATGCCCGGCAACGGCGTTGGCGATTGCCCGGGCGCTGGATGATGCCGGCCTTCCCAAGGGCGTCGTGCAGATGGTCTTTGGCGTGCCGGCGGACATTTCCTCGTACCTGATTGCCTCTCCGGTCATTCGCAAGGTCACGTTCACGGGCTCTGTTCCGGTGGGTCGTCTGCTGGCCTCGCAGGCAGCACAGGGCGTCAAACCAATCACGCTCGAGCTCGGTGGGCATGGGCCAGTATTGGTATTCGATGACGCCGATCTCGATGAGGCGGCAACATTAGGTGCCGCCAACCGGTTCCGGGGCACGGGGCAGGTTTGCATCTCTTCTACGCGGTTCCTGATCCAGCGGCAGAGCTACGAGCGTTTCGCTGAGAAATTCGTCGCCGCAACGGAAGCACTGATGGTCGGCGATGGACTGGTTCCAGGTACGAAGGTGGGGCCGCTGGCAAATCAGCGGCAGCTCGACAAGATCGATGCCCTCGTCACGGATGCGGTAAGCCGCGGTGCGCGTGTCCTGACGGGAGGCAAGAGGATCGGGAGTACCGGTTTCTTCTATAGCCCGACTGTTCTGGTCGATGTGCCGCTTGAGGCGCGTGTGATGCGCGAGGAGCCGTTTGGCCCGATTGCCATCCTCCGTCCATTCGACACGCTTGAAGATGGTCTGGGCGAAGCAAACAGGCTGCCTTACGCGCTCAGTGCGTATGCCTTCACGACAAACGCGAGGACGGCGGTGGCCGTTGGCGACGGCCTGGAGGCCGGCATGATCGGTATCAACCACTTCAACATGATCAACGCCGAGCTGCCGTTTGGCGGCTTCAAGGACAGTGGCTACGGGTCCGAGGGCGGGGAAGAAGGCATTGAAGGTTACCTCACGACCAAGTTCATCAGCCAGGTTTGATGAGCGTAAAAGAGACATGAACGATGAAAGCCATCTTGTTTGATGATTTCGGTGAGGCCGATGTGCTTCACCTGGGCGATGCGCCCGATCCCAACATTCGACCGCATGATTTGCTGGTACGAGTCTATGCCGCGGGCGTCAATCGCGCTGACATCAGCCAGCGCCGCGGGGCGTACGGGCGACCGGATTTTGGCGATTCCAGCCTGATGGGGCTGGAGATCGCGGGTGAGGTGATCGGGATCGGCACGGAGGTGAGTGGATATCGTGTCGGAGACCGGGTGATGGGTATCGTTGGTGGTGGAGCCTATGCCACGATAGCCCGTATCGACTACAGGATGGCGATCCCGATCCCGGCCACGCTCGACTATGTCCAGGCAGCCGCTATTCCGGAGGTCTTCGTTACGGCAAACGAGGCACTGATCCATCTCGCGGAACTGCAAAAGGGCGAGACGGTGTTGATCCATGCTGCATCCGGAGGCGTCGGAACGGCGGCGACACAACTGGCGCGCCTAGCTGGTGCGCGTATCTTTGCAACGGCACGCGCCGACAAACACGATGATCTCCGCGCGCTGGGCGTGGAGGTCTGCATTGACTTCGAAACTGAAGACTTTTCCGAGGTTGTGGAGCGGAAGACTGACGGAAAGGGTGTTGATGTCGTCATCGATTTCATCGGCGCGCCTTATCTGGCCCGTAACGTCCGTTGCCTCGCTGAGGGAGGGAGGTTGATCCAGGTCGGTATCATGGGGGGCACGGCCGATGCGGCGCTACCCCTCGATCGCGTGCTCTTTCGGCATCTGCGGATCATCGGCACGGTCATGAAATCGCGTCCGCAGGACGTGAAGCACGCTATGGTGTCTCGCTTCCGGGAGCTATGGCTTAATCACTTCGCCGAGGGTTCGCTGAAGCCGATCGTCGATTGCACGATGCCGCTCGCCAGGGCTGGGGACGCCCATCGTCGGATGGAGACGGGCGAGGCTTTCGGGAAGATCATCCTTCTCGCGTAGGACCGATCCGGCAAATTCCACCCCATTTCAACGATCGGCGTCGCGGTGACGCGCTCGACGATACCCGCATACAGGAGCCTCGCATGCCATCGATCTTCGACCCGATCCAACTCGGAGCGATCATCGCGCCGAACCGTATCCTCATGGCCCCGCTGACACGTGCGCGCGCGTCCATGGAGGGCGTGCCGACGGCGATGATGGTCGAATACTACCGGCAGCGGGCTGGCGCCGGGCTGATCATTTCAGAAGCGACCGGCATCAGCCCGCAGGGGCTTGGCTGGCCGTACGCCCCGGGGATCTGGAGCGACGAGCAGATCGAGGCCTGGAAGCCGATTGCGGCCGCGGTGCATGAGGCCGGCGGCCTGATTTTCTGCCAGCTCTGGCATATGGGACGTGTCAATCATCCGAGCCTGCCCGGACGCGGCCAGCCGGTATCGTCGTCGGCAACCACCATGCCGGGCCTTGCCCGGACCTACGAAGGCAAACAGCCCTATGTCCAGGCAATGCCGATGACGCATGGCGATATCCAGAGCGTGATCATCGACTACGCGGCGGCGGCACGGAACGCGCGAGAGGCTGGCTTCGACGGCGTCGAGATCCATGCCGCCAACGGCTATCTGATCGACCAGTTTCTACGAGACAACGCCAACTTCCGAACCGACAACTATGGCGGGTCGATCGAGAATCGAATTCGATTCCTCAGCGAGGTGACGGCAGCCGTGGTAGCTGCCATCGGCGCGGACCGGACGAGCGTTCGCCTCTCCCCGAACGAGGAGCGACAGGGCGTGAATGACAGCCGGCCGGAACCCCTCTTTGAGGCTGCGGCAGCCGCATTGTCCAATTCTGGGATCGCGTTTCTGGAGGTTCGCGAGCCTGATTTCGACGGCACCAACGGTCGCGCCGAACGATCGCCAGTCGCGCCGTTGATGCGCGCCGCCTTCAAGGGGCCATTCATCCTGAATTCCGACTATGACGACCGCAAGGCGCAGGCTGCGCTTGACGCCCATAAGGCGGATGCGATCTCCTTCGGCCGCCCCTTCATCTCGAATCCTGACCTTCCGAAGCGGTTCGCCAACGGCCTGGCGCTGGCCCCGGATGACAAGGAGACGTGGTACATCGGCGGAGCGACAGGCTATGCGACCTACGCTGCGGCCGACGACTAAGCGGACGGCGCGAGCGCGAGATGCTGGTTCGAGACCGCCACGCTCGACCGTGTCCAGGCAGTCGCTATTGCGGAGGCCTTCGTTACGGCAAACGACGCATTGATCCATCTCGCGGAACTGCAAAAGGGCGAGATGGTGTCGATCCATGTTGCATCCGGAGGCGTCGGAACGACGGCGACACAACTGGCGGGCGTTGCTGGTGCGTGTATTTTTGCAACGGCACGCGCCACAGGTGCGCGCGATGATGCCCACCTGTGGGCGAAACAGGAGCGATATGCAAATCGCGGGGGGCAGTGCTGATCTTGTGACTAGTTCTTTACTACGACGCGATAGCGCGCGGCCCCGGAACGCAGATGATCCAGTGCAGTATTGATCTCGGACATCGGAAAATATTCAGTCATCGGCGAGATCTTGTGGCGTGCGCAGAATTGCAGCATGTCGTCGACGGTTGCCGGGCTGCCGACCGGCGAGCCCGACAGGCTGCGTTGTCCCATGATGAGCGAAAACGCCGATGCTGCGATCGGTTCGATGACCGCACCGACCGTATGCAACCGCCCACGCGGGGCTAATGCGTTGAAGTAGGCTGCCCAGTCCAGCGTCACGTTCGTCGTGTTCAGGATGAAATCGAACCTGCCCGCGAGTGCCTGCATGCTGTCACTGTCCCGCGAATTGACGACGTGATGTGCACCAAGGCTGCGCGCTTCGTCGGCCTTCTTGAGGGACGACGAGAAGGCAGTGACCTCGCATCCCCACTTATTCAGGAACTGCAGGGCGAGGTGTCCGAGGCCGCCGATGCCGATCACGCCGACCTTGTGCGTCGGTTTTACGCCAAATTGCACAATCGGATTGAATACGGTGATGCCTCCGCAGAAAAGCGGACCGGCGCTGTCAGCGTCAACGCCGGACGGCAATGCGGCAACCCATGCCGAATTGCAGCGGACGAAGTCGGCGAAGCCGCCGAAACGGCCGACGATGGTCGCCTCAGCCGAAGAACAGAGATTGTGATCGCCGCCCAGGCATTGCCGGCAGTGCATGCAACTCGAACTGAACCAGCCGAGTCCGACGCGTTGTCCCACGACCAGGTTCGTCACGTTCGAACCGATGGCCGCGACAGTGCCGACGACTTCGTGGCCCGGTACCACCGGATACGAGCTCATGCCCCACTCGTTGTCGATCATGGACAGGTCGGAATGGCAGATCCCGCACGACTCGACCCGGATATCGATCTCGCTGGCGCTCAGCGGCCCGAGTTCATATTGGAAGGGGACGAGGGGCCCCTTCGGGTCCAGTACGGCATATGCATTGACGGTAGTCATTCTGTTTTCCTGGTGGTATTGAGGTGCGAGAGCCCCTAGAGTGCCACTGGCATTCAGTGCTGCTGCGGTTGGCGAGAGCCGACCGGAGACTGGCTACGCCAGTTGGCTCGGCGAGACCCGCTCCCTGTTTACCGGGGACTATAGGTGACGGTGCTGGTTGGGTCTATGGACTGGCATTCGCATGACTTGATGAAAAAAAGCCATGAATAGACTCAAGATCTTCCTACTTGCTGGCTTTCCCGGTAGTCGTCACATCACAGGATTTTTCGTGCAAACAGATGGTCGAAGCCGCAATCAAGGGGCTCGGGTGTATTGCGAAGACTGCGATGCGATATCGCCAGCGCCGTCGATGCCGGCTACGGGGCATTGAACGGCGTGCTTCCGCGGGCGGTCGACGTGCAATTGGCGCAGCAACGGTGGTCGCTCAGCGAGGAATGGGTGGTGTGAACATCCGGGTCGATCCGGGTCGATCCGGGCGGGAGGGGCCGATGGCGTGGCGTCGCATGGCCTGGACTTAGATCATCCGGATTGTCCCGCCGTCCACGAGATGCTCTGCACCGACAATGAAGCTGGCGCAATCGGATACCAGGAATGCCGCCAGCTCCGCGACCTCTTCCGGTGTGCCCGGGCGTCCGAGCGGGATGCCTCCGATCATCTTCATGATCGACTCGCGCGCCTGCGCAGCAGTAATGCCGGACTGTTTCTGAAATTCGTCCATCATCTTTTTGGCGCCGGATGTTTCGATAAAGCCGGGCGTGATCATGTTGACTCGAACCCCTTTGGGCGCAACGAGTGTCGCCAAGCCTTTGCTATAGGTTCTGAGCGCGCCTTTGGCTGTCGAATAGGCCAGTGTGGCGCCCGCTTCCGGCAGTCTTTGTCCGATCGAGCCGATATGAATGACGGCTCCTTTTCCCTTCGCGATCATGCCCGGGATAAACGCCCGGTCGAGCCGTACGGCGGCCAGCAGATTCACTTCGAGCGCGGTTTGCCAGATCTCGTCCGTCAGCGTTTCGAAGTCGCCCCGTTGTGCATGGCTGGCACCAACATTGTTAACGAGGATGTCGAGATCCCCCCAACTGGCTCGAACCCAGTCGATGACCGGCTGTGCGCCATCGGTAGCGCCCAGATCCGCCTGGACAAACTGGATGCCTGTGGGCAATGCCTTATCCGCCGACCGCGCAGTAACGAGCACAGATGCGCCCGCCGTTTGAAGCCGTTTTGCGATCGCGATGCCGATACCGCGCGTGCCACCCGTGATAAGTGCACGCCGGCCTGCAAGCGGGCAGTCGATTTGATTCGATACGTCTGTCATGGTCTTTCGCTCCAGAACTACGGTTTATTTCTGCCAGACAGACTTGCTCAGCGGGATGATCAACTGGGCAATCTTTCCGGCGTCGATCGAAACGTAATAGCCGAGGACGACCGGGTCGGGTAGGGCGTGAGTCATGGCTTCCATGGTGCGCTTCGATGGTATCCAGAATCGATCATACGCGAAGGGACTGTCAGTTTCTGGCAGGAAGCAGGATCCCTTGGCGTTCGCGGAACGCTGCTCGCGACGGCTACAATTATGAGGCGCTGCCGGGAGATCCGCTGGCGGCTTGACCACCATAGAACTGGAGCCATGCATGTCCACGTTCGGAGCGTCTGCTGAGCTTGCATCTGGCGCTTTCCGACCACACGCAGACTCCTGACAAAAACTGACAGCTAAGTCAGCGATACTGCGCGGTTTCCTGCCCATTGGCATCTGGTCCGCAGCTGGGTGCCCGCATGACGATGACCACTCAAGTTGCCGTACCGCTAAAGCAGTCGATGGGGGAGCGGCAGTTCCACGCCCTGTCGACCGTCCTGCAATCAATCGAGCCGGCTTTCGACGTACCAGTTTTTCTTGCCACTGCGCTGGATGGCCTCGAATCGCTGACGCTGATGGAGCGCGTCCGCCGTGCCAGCGTCGCGATCGACGCCGGCGCACACGCATTGTCAGGCGGTTACGATGCCGTGCTGGTGCTGCTGACTGAGGCGGCGCCGCGGCTCGGTCGGGGCTTCGTGTCACTCGTTGCGCCTGACTACGTCGGACAGTACGGCCGCCACGCATTCGACCGCTCGATGGACGCGCTGAAATACTTCACGCCGTTCGGTTCGTCGGAGTTCGCCGTGCGCGAATTCCTGCGCGACGACACGCGCCGTGCGCTGGCGATCATGGAAGTCTGGTCGCAGGACGCGGACGAGGCTGTGCGGCGGCTGGCGAGCGAAGGCAGCCGGCCGCGTTTGCCGTGGTCATTTCGACTTCGCGAAATCGAGAGCGACCCGTCGCTTGCTGCGCCGATTCTCGACAATCTGCGTGCAGACCCGCGCCCGTACGTGCGCCGTTCGGTTGCGAACCATCTGAACGATGTGACGAAACTCCATCCGGCGTGGGTGCTGGAGCGCGTCGCGCGCTGGGGCACCGATGACCCGGGCACTCACTGGATCGTCCGCCATGCGTTGCGCACGCTGGTGAAGCAGGGCAATGCCCGCGCACTTGCGATGCTGGGCGCCGAAAGCGCACCCAGTATCGTAGTGGGACCGTTCAGCGTGATACCGGAGAAGATTGTCCTCGGTGACACGATCACGTTTACCTGCGAGCTGGGTTCCACCGCGAAGACAGCACAGCGGCTCGTAGTCGATTACCGTATTGCTTATGTGAAGCAGCGCGGTGCTAAGGTAGCCAAGGTCTTCAAATTGAAGACGCTGACGCTGGACCCTGGCCAGCACATTATGATCAGCCGCAGCCAGTCGATTCGTGATTTCACGACGCGTATCCATTACGCAGGCCGACATGAGATTGAGCTGATCGTCAACGGCCGTATCGTTGCGGGAACATTTTTTGATCTCGTGCGATGATTCAGGCCCGCCGCGAAGAACCTGGTTGGCATCGGTGTGTGTTGGTAAAGGTCGCCGGTGCGGAGCCGGGCGAAAACGGGCAAACGTATCGAGAATGGTAAATGGACGGTGCTGAACTGGATGAGGTTCTGGCTTTTCTCGCAGCATTCGATGCGGGAAGCTTCGTTGCGGCGAGCGCAGCGCTCGGACGTGATGCCTCCATCGTTTCGCGCCGGGTCAGCGCGCTGGAGTCCCGTCTGGGTGTGCGTCTGATGGAGCGTACGACGCGCCGCCTGGCGCCGACAGAGGCCGGCACGGCTTTCTACCGGCGCATGCGCGCGGCCCTGTCGATGATGGACGAGGCCTCGGCGGAGATTGCGCAGAGCAGCCACATTGCCTCCGGCCTGCTGAGGGTTGCCTTACCTGCCACGTTTGGCCAGCGCTGGATCGGCCCGATGCTGCCGACATTTCTTGCTGCCTGGCCGCAGGTGACGATCGAGGCGGAATTTTCTGACCGCTATGTCGATCTCGTGCATGAACGCTTCGATCTCGCGGTGCGCCTCGGCGATCTCGCGGACAGTCGTCTGGTTGCGCGCCGGCTGGCGTCGAACGATCGGATCGCGGTTGCTGCTCCGGCCTATCTCGCGCATCACGGTACGCCAACTTCCCCAGACGAGTTGACCACGCATGCCTGTCTGCCCAACCCACGCCTGGAGGGGTTCCCGGACTGGCATTTTCGCCGTGGCGACACGGCTGCGGCCGTACGGGTGAATGGCCGGTTGATCGCGGACGATTCGACGAGTCTCGTCGCCGCAGCGGTGGCGGGTGTCGGCATCACGGTCTGTGCCCGCTGGCTGATTGCTGACGAGCTGGCGAGCGGGCGGCTTGTACCTGTGCTGGACGACTGGCAGTTCGAGCACAGCGGTGGCATTCACCTGGTACGGCCGTCTTCGCGCTATACGCCGCTCAAGACACGCGTATTCGCTGACTGGCTGATCGACCGATTCTCCGTACCCCCCTGGGAGTGAGGTATCGGCCACCGGTGGCCAATTGAAGGGATTTCGACCTGCTGCGCCTCAGGCGCCACAGTGCGCGAAAGCGACGTCTTTACTGTCGATGATTCCACCAGCGCGGCCTGGTGCACTTTGAGTGCTCCCGTAAAGATTGGTGTGCCTGATCAGGCCATCTGGTGGCGGCGCACCCCATTGCGTCATGTCTTCCGTCGTATGTGCGTCGCTGACCAGTGTTGCGTCATAGCCGCGTACGAGTGCGCCCTGCAGCGTTGACCGAATGCACATGTCCGTTTGCGCGCCGGTCACAATGAGTTTGTCGATGCCCAGCGCCGACAGCACCTGCTCGAGCCGGGTGCCTTCAAACGCGTCGCGATAACTTTTTTCGATGATCGCTTCTGCCGGTGCTGGCGAAAGCGCAGTAACGATTTGCCACGCTTCGCCGCCCCTTTTCAGCTCTTCATCGGTGTGGCGAACCCAGATAACCGGTACGTGCGCCGCGCGTGCTTGCTCGACAAGCATGTTGATGGCGCCGAGCACTTCGCGACGGTGATATGCGTTTGCGACGACGCCATTCTGGAGATCGATAACGATAAGCGGGGTGTTGGGTCGATTGGCCAGCGTAGTCACAGGCAAATATCCTTTTTTGGAAAAGCACATCTGGACGATGTTTGCTGCCGACTGCACCAGCGACCATCTTTCAAACGGGAGCAGAAAATTTTGGCATAGGCCTCTGCTCACAACCAGGGCTGTTGCCGGATGGTACGGCAGATCATTCATGCACGGGATGCACGAGTCATCTGCATTCTGGGTCGGTTATCAATTCAGTCTTCATGGGTAGGATGACGGCAGTCCTTGCGCGGGGCTGTACGCTATGCTTTTGCGTCCATGATGCCCTCGCGCTTCCTTGTTTGTCTCCAGGAAGCTCATGACCACCATCCGTCATTCCGTCATTCTGCGTAGCCGTCCGAGCGGGACGGCTACGCTCAGCAATTTTGCCGTCATTGAACACGACATTCCTGCACTTGCCGAAGGCGAAGTGCTGACCCGCACGCTCTGGCTTTCCATCGACCCGTATATGCGCGGTCGCATGGATGATGCCGCGTCGTATGCGCCGTCGGTCAAGCTGGGTGAGCCGATGACCGGCGAAACCGTCGGCGAGGTGATCGCTTCGCGGCACGCCGATTTTTCCGTCGGTCAGATCGTCCTCGGTGCGCGCGGCTGGCAGAGCCATATCGTGTCGCCGGGCGCGGCACTGATCGCATTGCCGGGCGGCGTGCCGTATTCGACTTATCTGGGCGTGCTCGGTATGCCGGGCGCCACCGCGTATGCCGGTCTGCGCGATATCGGTCAGCCGCAGCCGGGCGAAACACTTGTGGTGGCTGCCGCGTCCGGCGCGGTCGGGTCGATGGTCGTGCAGCTCGCGAAGCGGGCTGGCGCGCGCGTGGTGGCTGTTGCCGGTGGCGAGGAGAAATGCCGCTATGTGCGCGAAGTATTGGGTGCCGATGTGTGCATCGACCATCGCGCAGTGGCTGATTTGTCCGCTGCATTGCGCGAGGCGTGTCAGCAGGGCATCGACGTGTATTTCGAGAATGTCGGGGGGGCCGTGCAGCGCGCGGTCTACCCGCTGCTCAACGATTTTGCTCGCATGGTGATGTGCGGCATGGTGTCTGAATACAACGACGCTGAACCGGCGCCGGGCCCCAGCCTGCGCGCGACCTTTACGAAGCGGCTGCGCATTCAGGGCTTCATCGTGCATGACCGTCCCGAGAATGCACGCGAGTGGCGCGCGTTCGCCGCGCCGCTGATCGCTTCAGGCGAATTGCATTATCGCGAGCAGGTCGTCGACGGACTGGAAAACGCGCCAGCGGCTTTGCTTGCGCTGATCGGCGGCAGCAACGAGGCCAAGATGGTTGTGCACGTTGCCGACCCGTCCGCAGCATAAGCCTGCCTATTTTCTTCAGATCAAGGAATACACGATGCAACCGACTGGTCATATGCTGATCGGCGCGGCAGAGGTGTTCGGCCCCGGTGCCGAACTGCGCGCGATCAATCCCGCAACCAATGAAACCATTGCTCCGCCGTTCGGTGGGGGCGGCGCCAATGAGGTGGATCGGGCGGCCGGTCTCGCCGCCGAAGCGTTCGATATCTATAGCAGGACTGCTCCCGAAGTCCGGGCGCTGTTTCTGGAGCGCATTGCCACAAATCTCGAAGCCAATGCTCCCGAAATAGTTGAACGATGCATGTTGGAGACAGGGCTGCCGCGTCCGCGCCTTGAAGGCGAGGTGTCGTGGACGGCCGGCCAGCTCCGACTGTTCGCGGATGTGGTGAGGCGCGGCCTGTGGCGGACGGCGACGCTCGTGAGTGCAGATCCGAAGCGGGCGGGCGGTCCGCGTCCCGACATGCGCATGCACAAGGTGGCACTCGGCCCGGTCGGTGTATTCGGCGCGAGTAATTTCCCGATTCTCTATTCAATCGCGGGCGGCGACACCGCGTCGGCCCTCGCCGCTGGAGCGCCGGTGGTCTGCCGTGCACATCCCTCGCATCCGGGCACGTCGGAGCTGGTCGGTCGCGCGATTCGCGACGCGGTTGCCGAGTCTGGCTTGCCCGAGGGCGTGTTCTCACTGGTGACGGGTGCCGGCCATGAGCTGGGTGAAGCGCTTGTTGATCACCCTGAGATCAAGGCCATTGCGTTCACGGGATCGGAGGCGGGCGGGATGGCGATTTACAGGCGCGGACAGCAGCGTGCCGAGCCGATTCCCGTCTTTGCCGAGATGGCCAGTGTGAATCCGCATTTCCTGCTGCCGGCGGCGCAGGCTGCGCGTGCTGAGGCGTTCGCTGTTCGTTTCGTTGAGCAGATGGTCGCAGGTGTCGGCCAGATGTGTCTGAAGCCCGGTATCGTGCTCGCGATCGAAGGCGAGGGTTTCGACGTGCTGCGCGCGACGCTGGTCGATAGACTGGCCTCGGCCGCAGCCCAGACCATGCTGAGTCCGGGCATTCACGGCAACTATGAGCGAGGCGTCGGGCGCACGCGCGGGTCGGCTGGCGTGACCGAGATTGCGCGTGGCCAGCGAGGCGAAGGGCCGTTCGATGGCGAGGCGCTGCTTTTCGAGGTCAATGCCGGAGCGGTGATTGCTGACATGCGTGTCGCCGAGGAGGTGTTCGGTCCGATGGCGCTGCTGATCCGCTGCGCGTCCCTCGACGAGATGCACGAGGTCGCCCGGCATCTGCGCGGCCAGCTGAGCATTGTCGTACATCTCGACGATGCCGATGTCGATCTTGCCCGCACGCTAATGCCGGTGTTCGAGCGCAAGACCGGGCGCATCATCGCGAACAGTTTCTCGAACGTGGTCGAAATCTGCGATGCGCAGATCCACGGTGGTCCGTTTCCCGCGACGACGGATCCGCGTTTCACATCGGTCGGTAGTTCGGCAATCGACCGTTTCCTGCGGCCCGTCGCATACCAGGATATTCCGGCAAGCCTGTTGCCGCCCACGCTACAGGATGACAACCCGCTGGGCATCTGGCGCGTACGTGATGGCCGGCCGGCGCAGGCATGAGAGCGGTCACTGGATATCTGAATAAATGAAACTGTTGTCGATCCTTTTGGTGATCGTGGCCGGGATGGGGCTATCTACGGAAGCTGGCATTCTTGGGCCGCTTGGCGAGTCGGTGGGACATTACTGGGCCTGTCTGTGCCTGTTCGGCGTCGAAGCGGCTCTTTCGTACCTGCTCATGCTGTTCTGGGGACCGCGTAATCCTGTGCCGTTTCTCGCGTCGCCGGGCTGGCAACTGACTGGAGGTATCTGGGGCCCTCTCTATGTGGTGATTCTGACGGTCGCGACTCCGGTCATCGGTATCGCGCTGACGATGACCGGCATTCTTGCCGGCCAGGTCGGCAAGAGCCTGCTGATCGACCACTTTGGCTGGTTCGGTGCGCAACGTCGCCCGATCAGTGGCAAGCGTCTTGTCGCTCTTGGTTTCGTTGCGGCTGCACTTGTGCTTATTGCCGGGGGACGATGATGCTGATTCTGTCGATGATCATCCTGGCGGTGATCGGTGGTGCGCTGCTTAGCGTGCAGGCGGCGGTCAACGGTCGTCTAGGCGCAGCCCAGGGGGCGATTCGTGCGACCTTTCTGACGTTTCTCGTCGGCACGGCCTTCAGCGCGATTCTCGTTATTTTTCTAGAGCCCAGGCACAGCATCACGCTGTTCGATGTCAGGAAGTGGCAACTCACAGGCTCGCTGCTGGGCCTCGTTTATGTGATGACGATGGTGTTTGCCGTGCAGCGCATCGGTACCGCGATTGCTACAGTCGCCGTGATCCTGGGGCAACTGGGCATGTCCATTTTGATTGACAGCTTCGGGTGGCTGGGTAACGCGGTCATTCCGTTCTCCCTCAATCGCCTGCTGGCAACAATCTTTCTTGCGATCGCATTGTGGTTCATCTACAGCGGTGAGGAGGATGCCAATGCCGCAATGGCCGCCGATCCATGCTGACGGGCACATGCCGACGCATCCGCTGTTACCCCGGACCGTCCGATTCAACCAATAAAACCCATGAACATTTTCTATTTATTGATGGCGCTGACGGGCGGCGCTGGCCTGTCCGTCCAGGCGGCCGTCAATAGCCGGTTGAGCGCTGGCTTCGGCGGGCAGCCTCTCGTTGCGTCCTTCTTTTCCTTTGTGATCGGCGCACTGTGTCTCGGGATCGTGTCGGCTTGCCTGGCCGACTGGTCTGCCGTTGCTGCCAATGCCGGGCAGCAGGCGTGGTGGCGTTGGCTGGGTGGCGCTATTGGTGCTGCGTATGTGTTCACCACGGTGTTTCTCGCGCCTAGGATCGGCGTGACGAACGCGATGTTCCTTTTTATCGTCGGGCAGCTTGCCGCGGGGATGTTCATCGACGGATTCGGCCTGATCCAGATGCCGGTGCGGCCGCTGCCCTGGTGGAAGTTTGCCGGGCTGGCTGTGATGTTGGCCGGTCTTGTGTTTTTCATGTTCGGCGACAAGTTGTTTTCGCACGAATGATGCTGCTTTGGGGCAGCCAGTCACGTGTCCGAGGCGCTGCCTTGGACCACCTTGTAGGGATCACAGATTATGAGCGAAATCACCTGGCCCGAGGGCTATCTGCCGGGCACGACCGATTATTACGTGTCGAATGTAACGGTCGTGGCCGGGCTGAGCGCCGCGCGCGCCTGGCCGTTTCTTGCCGACACGGCGCATTGGCCGGAGAGTTACGGAGAGCTCGCGCAGATCCGAATCCACGACGGTGGCGAGACGGAACTGCGCCTCGGCACGCGTTTTGAGTTTGCGGTCAGCGGCACGCTGGTGCAGGCCGAGGTCAACGAGTACGTCGCGCCCGCCGGTGGTGTGCCGGGTCGCCTTGCGTGGCATGGCTGGGTCGAGAGTAACGGTCAGACGGTCCTCGATGCCCACTGCGGATGGTTGATCGAAGACCTGCCGGGATCTCGCGTACGCATTCTCTGGCAGGAAACGCTGATTGGCGCGGCAGCCAGGGAGTTGGCACAGCTCAAGTCTCGTCCCGCATTGAATACACACCAGGACTGGGTCGAAGGGATCGCAGCTGCAGCGCTTGCTGCAAATGCCTGACCAAGTGTCGGGAATACGGATTGCATCTGTGCAGACAACCTTGCAGCAGATTGTGAATCTTAGCCTGCTGCTAAGCTCGTTCATTCACAAGTCATGTATCTGCGGTTCGGGACCGAACGTGTTCAGTCTGAAAACCCGCTTTCGGACTCGCGCCGCAGCACGTCGATGAACGCACGCAGTCCCGACGGCACGTGCCGGTGGCCCGGGTAGTAGAGGAAAAAACTGGGGAACGTCGGGCACCAGTCGTCGAGCAAAGAGATAAGTGTGCCCGCATCAATGTGCTGGCGGGCCCACCGCTCCAGAACGAATGCGATGCCCACGCCCTGTAACGCAGCTTCAACCATCATGCTGGTGTGATTTAGTACCAGTGGCCCGGCAACATCAATCGACAGGACGTCAGGGTGTTTCTGAAACTCCCAGCGGTAGAGCTTGCCGCTGGGCAGCCTTGAGCGCACACATGTATGGTGCCGGAGGTCATCCGGTACAAGCGGCCGCTCTTTTCCCCGCAGATAGGCGGGTGATGCAACAGCCAGAAAGCGCATCCCACCGCCGAAACGCACGGCGATCATGTCCTGAGGGATAGTGTTGCCAAATCTGACACCCGCGTCGAATCCCTGCTCGACAATATCGATGAACGTGCCATCGACCACGAGATCGACGGTCATGTCGGGGTACTCGGCGAGAAATGTAGGGATCACGTGACGGACCAGCAGCTGCGCGCCACTTTCGGGCGCGTTGATGCGCAGTGTGCCGCTTGGCCTTTCACGCACCACGTTGACTTCGTCGAGTGCGGCGTCGAGCTGGCCCAGGATCGGCTCCAGGCGCGCAATCAGCGCCGCGCCGATCTCGGTCGGCGCAACGCTACGCGTAGTCCGGTGCAGCAGCCGCACACCCATGCGTTTTTCCAGGCCCCGCATCATGTGGCTCAGAGTCGATGGTGATACACCCAGCTCGTCGGCTGCTTTGCGGAAGCTGCGATGTGTGGCGATAACGCCCAGCGCATTCAGCTCCAGCAGGCTTGGTCGTTCATTCATGGCGAAATTTCATTGGGTCATGCCGGATTTGATGGTCAATCAACATAGATTGGTCATTTATAGTAAATCAGCTTTGAGTCCGCCAGACGCAGTGTGTTCGTCGCGATTGGTGAAGAATTTTCACCGGGTCAAGTGAGCGAACGTGAGTAGTGCCGGATGCTCGTGGCTGCTAGATTTGGGGTTCCTTGGTGGGCGGCCGTTGCCGCTCGCGTCGAGTACTGATCGCCGCTGGATGCAGCAGGCAATGACGGAGTCCCACACATGAAAACCTGGTTTATTACTGGCACGTCCACTGGCTTTGGCCGAATTCTGACCGAAAAATTGCTCGTACGCGGCGACCGGGTTGCGGCCACGCTGCGCAAGCCCGAGTTGCTTGACGGATTGCGTGAGCAATATGGCGAACGGCTGTGGGTCGCGGCGCTCGATGTGACCGATAGTATGGCGGTGCGCTCGGTGGTGGCGCGTGCTTTTGCAGAGCTGGGGCGCATTGATTTTGTGGTGAACAACGCCGGTTATGCATTGTTTGGCGCGGTTGAGGAATTGAGCGACGAGCAGATCCAGAAACAGATCGATACGAACGTGATCGGCTCGATTCAGGTGGCGCGCGCGGCCATTCCTTATCTTCGTGCCCAAGGCGGTGGTCGGATTCTGCAGATCTCGTCGATGGGTGGTCAGATCGGCTTACCTGGGCTGAGCCTTTATCACGCGTCGAAATGGGCGATCGAAGGTTTTTTCGAGTCCGTGATTCAGGATGTTGCGTCGTTCGGTATCGAAGCCACACTCGTTCAACCCGCAGGAGCTCGAACCAATTTCATCGGCGGCATGGTGCGGGGTGAGCCGCTCGACGTCTATGCGGACACGATTGTTGGCGAGCGCCGTCGTGCCCTGGCCTCACCGAATTACCCGGTGAAGCTGGACCCGGAGAAAGCCGTCGATGCCATCATCGCCAGCACAGACATGTCGCCCGCACCGAAGCGACTGACTCTCGGCGGATCCGCCTACACCTTCGTCCACGCTGCGTTGACCGAGCGGATCGCCACGCTCGAATCGCAGAAGGATGCCGCATTCGCCGCCGACTACGACGAAGCGAAATGAGCCGCTTTCCTGCACGTAAATACGCGGTCCGACACGGCGGTCGCTCGTGTCGACCGGACACGGAGAATCACGATGTCCAATGAAAACGGCGGTAAGCCGGGCGCGGATGCGCATGAAGATCACGCTGCGGCTGACGGTACGGCGCTCGCCGAGACTGGTACCGTTGTGCCGTCGCGCCGCCGCTTCCTGAAGTCCGTCGGCGCCTCGAGCGTAGCCGTCGCGAGTGGTGCTATGCGTCCGGCCCTGGCGGCAGATGTTCCTGCGCCTGTCGAACCTGCGGTACCGCAACCTTCGCCGATGGGCGATGTGGCGGCCAACCACACGATCCGCCTGACGATCAACGGCGTTTCGCACCGGTTGAACGTCGCGTCGAACGCGGTCTTGCTCGACGTGCTGCGCGATGAATTGTTGCTGACCGGCACGAAGAAGGGCTGCGATCACGGCCAGTGCGGCGCGTGCACGGTGCACGTGAATGGCGTGTCGGTGAATTCGTGCCTATCGCTCGCGGTGATGCACGACGGCGACGACATCACGACGATCGAGGGACTCGAGCGCAACGGCCGTCTGCACCCGATTCAGCAAGCGTTCTGGGATCACGACGCATACCAGTGCGGCTACTGCACGTCCGGGCAGATGATGAGCGCCGTCGTGGTGCTGCACGACACACATATTCCGTCCGACGACCACGCGCTGCGCGAGGCGATGAGCGGCAACATCTGCCGCTGCGGCGCCTATAAGAACATCGTCGCGGCGATCCAGGACGCGCGCGGCAAACTCGGGAGGGCAGGCTGATGCGACGCTTCGATTATGTCCGCGCAAGCGGCGTCGCCGAAGCCATCGCGACGCACGCGCAGACCGCCGATACCGTGTACCTCGCGGGCGGCACGACGCTGCTCGATCTGATGAAGCTCGACGTGATGCGCCCCGCGCGTCTCGTCGATATCCACAAGCTGCCGCTCGATCGCATCGAGCGGCTCGGCGACGGTCGCGTGCGGATCGGCGCGATGGTGACGAACACCGAACTCGCGCGCGACGACCACGTCCGCGCCGCGTATCCGGTGCTGTCGCAGGCGCTACTGTCGGGCGCGAGCACGCAGCTGCGCAACAAGGCGACCACGGCGGGCAACATCCTGCAGCGAGTGCGATGCGGTTACTTTCGCGACGGCATCTCGCCGTGCAACAAGCGCGAGCCGGGTTCCGGCTGCGCCGCGGTCGGCGGTCTGAACCGCAACGTCCATGCGGTGCTCGGCGGCAGCGACCAGTGTTTCGCCGCGCATCCGTCGGACATGTGCGTGGCGATGGCTGCGATCGGCGCGACCGTGCACGTGCAGGGGCCGAACGGTGCGCGCGACATCAACTTCGCCGATTTCCATCTGCTGCCCGGCGCCACGCCGTGGAAAGAGCACGCACTGGAAGCGAGCGAGATGATCACGCAAGTCACGCTCGATGCGCCGCTTGCGCGAAGCCGCTCCGCTTACCTGAAGCTGCGCGATCGCGCGTCGTACCAGTTCGCGCTGGCGTCGAGCGCGGTGATCGTCGTGCTCGACGGCAACACGATTCGCGACGCGCGCGTTGCGCTCGGCGGCGTCGGCACGAAACCGTGGCGCGCGAACGACGCGGAGGCCGTGCTGCGCGGCAAGCCCGCGACCGAGGCCGTGTTCCGCAAGGCCGCCGCCGCCGCAATGCACGGCGCGAAGTCGTACGGGCAAAACGGCTTCAAGATCGCGCTCGGCCAGCAGGCCGTCGTGCGGAATCTGACGACGCTGGTCGCCGACGAATCGAACGGGAGGACCGCATGAACGAACCGATCATCGGCACCGCGCAGCGCCGTGTGGACGGCCGTCTCAAAGTGACCGGCGCGGCGCGTTACACCGCCGATCAGCAGTTGCCGGGCACGGTGTACGCATACGGCGTGTTCAGCACGGTCGCCAGCGGCCGCGTGCTGCGCATCGATACGACCGACGCGCGCCGCGTGCCGGGCGTGATCGACATCTTTCATCACGAGCATTTTCCGCGTCTTTATCGCGCACCGAAAACGCCGATTTCGTCGGCGACGATTCTCACCTCGACGATCACCGACGAAAGCCGGCTGCCGTTCGAGGACGCGACCGTCAACTACGCGGGACAGTTCGTGGCGCTGGTCGTCGCGGATACGTTCGAGCACGCGCGCGAGGCCGCGTACCGCGTGCAGGTCCAGTACGCGACGAACAAGGCGGTGGCCAGCCTCGACCAGGGAATCGCGGCGGGCGGCACGCGCGACGGCGGGCGCGGGCACGCGCGCGGCGAGCCCGGGCCGGCGTTCGACAGCGCACCGCATCGGATCGACGTGGTCTATCGCACGCCGGTCGAAACGCACAATCCGATGGAAATGCACGCGACGCTCGCGTGGTGGGATGGCGACGCGCTGCATCTGTACGAGGCTTCGCAGGGTGTGACAGTGCATCGCAATACGATCGCGAGCGTGTTCGGGCTGACGCCGGATCAGGTCACGGTCGAAGCGCCGTTCATCGGCTCGGGCTTCGGCAGCAAGCTGTTCATGTGGCCGCATTCGGTGGCCGCGAGTGCGGCGGCGCGTGAGGTCGGCCGGCCGGTGAAACTCATCGTGCCGCGAGCTCAGATGTTCACGACGACAGGCCATCGGCCGGAAACGCGGCAGCATCTGCGCCTTTCTGCCGACGCGACGGGCCGGCTGACGTCGCTTCGGCACGAGTCGGTCAACACTACGTCGTTGACGGACTTGTTTACCGAGAACTGCGGCGGCGTTTCGCGCAGCCTCTACTCGTGTCCGAACGTGCTGGTGAGCCATGCGAACACGCGGGTCAATCGCGGATCGTCGACGTCGATGCGCGCGCCCGGCGCCGCGCCGGGTCTCTTCGCGCTCGAATCGGCGATCGACGAACTGGCGGAACAGGCCGGCATGGACCCGCTGCAGTTCCGCCTGTTGAACCTCTCGACGCGCGACGAGGCCGTGAATCTGCCGTGGTCGAGCAACCATCTGCGTGAAGCGATCGAGCAGGGCGGCGACCGTTTCGGCTGGGCGAAACGTGATCCGCGTATCGGCGCGATGCGCGAAGGCCACGAGATCGTCGGTTACGGAATGGCGGCCTGCAACTGGGACGCGTACCGCACGCCGGCCGAAGCGCGGGTGCAGTTGCGCAGCGACGGGACCGCATCGGTCAAGTGCGCGATCCAGGACATCGGTACAGGCACGTACACGATCGCCGCGCAAGTCGTGAGCGAGCTGACCGGCCTGCCGGTCGAGCGTATCGAAGTGAAGCTCGGCGATTCGTCGTTTCCGGCCGCGCCGGTGTCGGGCGGCTCCTGGGCGACCGCGAGCGTGATGCCAGCGATTGCCGAAGCGACCCGCAACGCGATCGCGCAACTGAAGACCTTCGCAACGGCCCCGAACGCGCCGTTCGCGGGAATGAAGCCGGACGACATCCGTTTCGAACAGGGCCGCCTCGTTTCCGGCGTCCGGGCAGCCGATTTTTCCGCGATGCTCAAGAGCCTGCGGCTCGCGGGCGCGGAAGGTTTTGCGCACACGGCGGGCGCGCCGACCGGCCAGTATTCCTTCCGCTCGTTCGGAGTGCATTTCGTCGAAGTGCGCTGGGATCCGGGTATTTCGCATCTGCGCGTCGCGCGTGTGGTCAGCGCGATCGACGTGGGCCGCGTCGTGAATCCGCTGACGGCGCGCAACCAGGTGGAAGGGGCGATCGTGATGGGCATCGGCATGGCATTGTTTGAAGCCACCGAATACGACCCGCGCACCGGAATGCCGGCGAACAACAATTACGCGGAATATCCGGTCCCAGTGCACGCGGACCAGCCGGACATCGACGTGATCCTGCTCGATTATCCCGACTTCGCGCTGAACGAATTCGGTGCGCGCGGGATCGGCGAAATCGGCATTACTGGGCTGGCGGCGGCCGTCGCGAACGCAGTGCATCACGCGACCGGCCAGCGCATCCGGGAACTGCCGATCACGCTGGACAAGCTGATCGACATCGATCATCCGTTCCGGGTCTGAAATGAAGAGCAGCGATACCGAGGTCCTGCTGTCCGCGCTGCTCTGGCTCAATGCCGGGCGGCGCGTACAACTCGTGACTGTAGTGCAGACGTGGGGATCGTCACCTCGCCCGGTGGGGTCAATGCTTGCGCTGCGAGACGACGGCAAGGCGGTCGGGTCGGTATCCGGCGGCTGCATCGAGGACGACCTAATTGCGCAGGTCCGGCGGGACGGGATTTCGGAAGGAGCGAGTCCGTCCGTGATCGACTACGGCGTGACCGCGGACGAGGCGCATCGGTTTGGGCTGCCGTGCGGTGGCACGATCCGCCTTGTGCAGGAGACACTGGATTCGGCCAGCGCAACATCGGATCTTGTGGAAAAGGTCGGCGCGGGGCGGCTGGTCGCGCGCGTGCTCGACATGAAGACCGGGCGGGTCGCACTGCGTCTCGCTCAGGCAACCGACGAAGCCCGCTTCGACGGGCTTACGTTGACCACCGTACATGGTCCGCGCTATCGGATGCTGTTGATCGGCGGAGGCCAGCTGTCGCGCTACGTTGCTAATATCGCGGTCGGGCTCGATTACGAAGTGACGGTCTGCGACCCGCGTGACGAATATGACGATGACTGGCACTTGCCGAACGTGCGCCGGGTGCGAACGATGCCAGACGACACGGTTACCGAGATGGGTCTGGACGCCCGCTCCGCCGTCATCGCGCTGACGCACGATCCAAAGCTTGATGATCTCGCGCTGATGGAAGCGCTGCGGACCGATGCATTTTACGTCGGAGCAATCGGCTCGCGGCGCAACAGCGCGACGCGTCGCAAACGGCTCCGGCTATTCGATCTGGGCGACCGGGAACTGGCCCGGTTGCGCGGGCCGGTGGGTCTTTATATCGGCGGCCGCACGCCGCCGGAAATCGCGTTGTCGATCCTGGCTGAGGTGACTGCATGCCGGAACAATATCGAGATTGTGCGAATGCTCGATGTAGCCGCAGGAAAGGTGCTCGAGGCGGACCGTGCACGGATTCATGCGTAGCAGGAAGCCTGCAATGCAGGAATCTGATTGAGCTTCGAGCGGGCGAACGCGCTAATTCTCAGATAGGTTGATATGTCGTCGGGGTTTAGATCGTGCTGCTATCAGCAACACGTAGATCCGGCGACTGTCAGTCGTAGCCGGACTTGATCAGCTTCTTATATCTATTACGCTAAAAAATTCGACATGAATTTTGATCGTCAACAGTTGGAGGCATTTGCCGCGATCGCGGAGACGCGGCACTTCGGTCGTGCAGCGGCATTGTTGAATGTCACCCGTGGTGCCGTGTCTCTCCGGCTTAAGGCGCTTGAGGAGGAACTCGGTACTCCACTGCTGGTACGAGACGGAAATATTCCCACGCCAGCGGGCGAAGTCCTTCTGCGGCATATTCGTGTACTCAGGATACTTGAGGCGGATACACAGCAGCAGATCAAGCCAATGGACGGCATGCGTCCTCGCGTGGCGATCGCTGTCAATGCAGATTCGCTGGCAACATGGTTTGAGGCCGTCGCCTGGGAAATTGCGGAAAAAAATGTAGCTCTAGAACTAATCGTTGACGATCAGGATTACACGTTACCGCTGCTAGCCAAGGGCGAGGCGATGGGTTGCGTTTCGACATCCGGCAATCCTCCCACGGGGTTTTTGGCTGAATCCATTGGTATGATGGAGTACGAGTGTGTGGCGAACGCGGCGTTTGCTACCAGGTTCTTTCCGCAAGGTCTGGGGCTACACAGCGTCCTTGCCGCACCTGCTGTGCTCTATAACCGGAAGGACGGACTGCACTCGTCGTTTCTCGAGCGATTTCTCGACTTCAAGGTAATGAACTACGCGACGCATTATTTCCCATCTCCGTCGGCTTTGCTGGCTGCGATCGAGAAGGGAATCGGATACGGTCTAGTTCCTTGCTTGCAAGCCAAGCCTCTGATTGACGCGGGCAAGCTGATACGGTTGGCGCCTGGCCATAAGGTCGAGGTAAACCTTTACTGGCATCACTGGGAAACTGCACCGTCGAACGCTCAGGCGATTAGCGAACTTGTGGTCCGTCATGCTCGCCAGACCCTCATTCAGCCAGATGAGTATGCGACGTCATGCACCAGTGACAGTGAGTCCATAGACGCCGATCATCCCTGTGAGCGTTGATTTAGCTCTGGCGGACTCAGGCAAGGAGGTTCTACCTTGGTGATTGGGGTGCGAGATCGCAAGGCTGCAACTAGCGCGCAGGGCCATGCCAGTATGAGCGGTGTAGCTTCTGGCATATGGATAGCGCGCGTCCATTCGATCACGACACATAGCACCGATATTCCTGCGCCGACAAACATCGATCGCTTCGCAGTCCGATCCTGAATCGGACAACCAAGAAGCGTCAATACCAGCAGCGGGACCACTGCCGCAAGATAGACGATGTTCAATGTCACCATTACGTTCACGATGCTTTGTCCGTGAACCGCGACGAGAGTTGCTGCTAGGACGGGCAATACTCGATGGAACACCGACGGAATAGGAGAACCGCGCGATACGGTAGCCGTCGCATCGGTCATGGCACGAAGAATTGAGCAGGCCGAACCGAGGGCCGTTATTATCAGTAGGCATGTGACGATCAGCGACATTACATGGCCGGAGCTGCCGATCGCTCGCACGAGCAGTTTCGGAATTACCTGAGCCTGGTCGGGCAGATGGCCGAGCTGCCACAGATTTGCACTAGCGATAACTGCGGAGGCGGGAAGAAAACCGACTCCCCATACGATTACCGCGGCAACCAGACAGCCGGATCGAGCGTGCGCTGGCGTTCGCGCCATGGCAGGAAACTGCTGATAGTCGGCACCGCACAGGACTAGCGCTGCGACGGACAGCAGTACCAATCCTGTATGCTCAACTGGCTGCATGCGTATCGATTCCATAAAGGTCGCAGGCGCCCGGAGCCATAAGATCAAGCTGTGAGTTTCGGCCAGGGCGTAGACCAGTATCGCAGTGCATCCGCACATACAGAGCGCGAATATACCGGAGAGCCACGAGATCCGGAGAAACGAAAATACCAGCACGAGGCAGTCGACGAAGATAATTGAGGCTGCTTGCGGCATGCCCGTCAGTGCCAGTATCGCTGACGCTCCTCGGATCTGGGCGCTTAGCACGCCAGTCATCCAGATCAATGAAAATGCCGCGACCTGCTGGCTGATGGTGGGACCATACAGCGAGCCGAAATATGTCCAGATGGACTGCCCGGTTTTCTGGAGGCGCGGAGCGGAAAGCGCCAGCGCCAAGAGACCGATAGCTGTTGCGACAGCGTACAGGCAGGCGGCCATGCCTTGTTGCAGTGCGAGTTCGCCCGTTCCCAGGAAGAACCCGATTCCGCAACTGGTCGATAGGAGCAGGCTCGCGACGTCCCAGACAGCCAATGTTCGATCAGCCATGATTCATTCCCCACCCGAAGACGCTTGACTGGTGCCCGCCCAGATATGACGGACATACGATGGCGCGCTCGTTGAAGGCCCGCAGGGCCATCAGTTGGGCATGCAGCTCGGGCAACTGGTGGTATGGGACAGTCGGGAAAAGATGATGCGTGAGGTGATAGCCGTTGTCATGCGGATGGATTAGTGCAGATAGCAACCCGTGGTCTGGAATTTCCCGCGTGAAACTGAAGATGCCTCCCGGGTTGAGACCGTAATGGTCAGTCATCTCCCGGAAGATCGTGATTGCATGGAAGACGGTACTACGCGCGCCGAACCAGAGGGCGAGGAATACCACAGCGAAGTGGATATTGGCGAGGAGAAGGGCCGACATCGTTGCCGCCCACCACACCGCGATACAGAACTGCTGTCGATAGCGGCATTGACCACTTATCAAATGGCCAGTGATCGACCCGCGAATGAGCGAGAATTTTGCGAGGTATCGAGTGTAGACGCGAAACCATCGATCCCCTTCATGGGCCAGCGGTGGCAGCAGGTCGGGGTCGCCCTGGGCGTCACCTAGCCACGCGTGGTGACGCGCGTGCAGCTCGCGGTAAACAGTCAGACTGTTCAGTAGCGGAGCGGCGAGCAGCAGGTGCGCAAGACAATCGTTAAGGTGACGATCCCGGCTCAGATTGCCGTGGCTGGCTTCATGCAGAAGGTTGCCCAGCGCACGCTGTCGGTTTCCGATAGCGACGAGTGCAATCGGTGTTAGCGTCCAGCCAATCTGATATACGGCGAAGACGGACAGGCAGATAATTATCCAGTCGAACGCGATGTCGTATACGGCACGCCACGTTTCTGCTTTCGGCTGTTGCCAGGCAGGAGCACGGGCAAGAAGAGATTGCTTGATTGAGATCCGGTCAATCAGGATCGACGGTGTATCGCCATGATTCATTGCAGCCTCCCACAGAAGGCGTGAACTCCCCGTGGTTCGGATTGATGGAAGCGTTTACTCGTATCGATGCATTGATCCGAGCATAGGCGGGAATTGCTTCATCGTCGGGGCGGTTAAGAATATTCCCGGGCATTTAATTTTTCTGGCTGCCGGAAGCGGTAGGCAGTGGTGTAAGGTTTAAACGACACACTACGACCTAGGGAGGAAACGTTGAGCGAGAAAGATCTAGCAACGCTATGCGCAACGATCGAGCCGGAGATGGCTGAGCCGGTCTACGTCTACTGCTCCTTTCCGGATTTCACGTTGCCTGAAGGTTTGTCGGCGCTTTTCACCTTCCGGGAGGTCGAAGGGTTAACCGCCGTGCTTGATCTGCAGGATGCTGACCGATACGGGCTGCCATATGCGTTCGAGGCACGCCTCATTACCCTCAAGGTGCATTCGAGTCTCGAAGCGGTGGGTTTCCTGGCTGTCGTGTCGGCACACTTGGCCAAAGTCGCAATTCCCTGCAATGCGATCGCCGGTTATTACCACGATCACATTCTTATTCCTGTTGATCGTGCGGACGAAGCGTTCTTGGTGTTGAAAGGAATACGTGGGGTGGGCGCGTAGCCCCTATGGTTAGCCACGAACTAAAAAATGACGCGAGTTTTATTTATGGCCGGATAGTTAATGTGCCGGCCACTTCATCTGCCTTGCGTCTGAGGATTCGCCTTTCTAGATTGCTTTTGTAGGCTCATATATAAGAGCAATTGAGAATCGGGGATTCGTTACCCTCCCGCCGATAATACGTGGAGGGAAAGGAGGGCAGATGTGCCATTCCAAAAGTGGTTATTCACACACACCAGATAGCGAGGTTCTCACTGAATCAGTCGCGTACTGGCGAACCCGCTTCGAAGACGCTGATGCCGTGGCATCTCGTCTCGCATGCCGTTTGCGAGGACGCGATCAGCGAATCCTGCTGCTTGAGCGCGCGCTCGCACGTACCGCTGCGCTTCACCATGCGCTTGAAGACAGCCTTGAGCAGCGCCTGGAACAATGCTCAGGGCCAGCGGCGCATGCCGTAGACTCGGATCGACCGCGACAGGTTTCGCCCGACAACGCGGGCAGTAGCGTGATGGTTCGGCTGCCGCACCTGACGCGGACGCTTTCTCTTCTCTTTGAGGTTATGTGGGAGCAATGGGCACAATGGGATCCGGAGCGTCCGCCTAAGTCTTCGACAGTTGCGCGCGCCATCGATGCAAAGCTCGGGCTGAAGGGACAAGCCGATGGCGAAGCATCTCGTAATGCGCAGTCGTTTGCGGCTGCGTTGCGCCCCGATTCCCTCGGCGATAGCGACGGTCGCCACCGTTGAGGACAAACCGCGACGGATGATTCCGCCGACATGACGGGATTTTCCGCTCCGTCTCCTCCTGCTTGAATCGGATCTGTGCCGGGCAGATCCGGGTATAGCCAGGAGGTCGGAAGTCATGTCGGATTCGATGCGGGTGGCGGGCGCAATTTTGCGCCGCAAGCAGGTCGAGCAGATCGTCGGCTTATCTCGTTCGACGATCTATCAGCGGATGAAGGACGGAACGTTTCCTCAGGCGGTTCCGCTAGGCGGGCGGATGGTTGGCTGGCGTGCGTCGGATATCGAACTGTTTCTGGTCGACCCCGCCGGATACAGGGCGTCATCCAGGACGTCCAGCGAGGAGCGCGGCAATGATTGACACATCCCGTGCTTCGCTCGAATCCCGTCTCGACAACTGGGCAAACGCAGCGCGCGGTCCGCATGATCCGGCCGATGCGGCGACGATCGAGGCCGCATGGCGGTGCCTCGAACCCGGTCACAAGGAACTGCTTCGCATGGTGTACCTGTGGCGCGCCGGTCGCGAGGTTGTGTGTCGTCGGCTCCGGATTCCCCGTCATCCGCGCAGCCGCTATGAGTTGGAACTGGCGTCGGCCCGGCATGCGCTTGCACGTCTGCTCGAGAAGGGGAAAGCGTAAATTTATTTTCGGGCCTTGCCGGACTGCGTCGGAACGCAAGGGACGATGATGTAGAAAACCCGGCAGTTTCGAGGCTTGCATCGCTGGAAAATCGAGCCTAGAGTGCAGTCAACAACTTGTTCCGGTCGACGCATCAGTGCGAGACCGAGTACGCGTTAGCGGCCCGATGTACCGACGTGTGTGCGTTGGCATGATGGTCGCGATGCGAGTGAAGCCTGCGGACCTGATGGTCGCAGGCTTTTTCATTTTCCGGTGCTGATCCCCCTTGAACCCGCGGCGTGCCTCCCTGGCCCCGCGGGTTCTTTTTTCCGCGCACATCCACTTCGGTACTTCGGTGCTTGATCGAGTGAATCGATGGAAGGCGGATCATGAAGATAGGTCGGACTGTCTCGTGCTGTACTGGACCACGCGCGTTGCAGTGTGCCGCGCGCCGCTGGTCGCTCGCGTTGATGCTGTTAGCCGGCGGCGCGATCTTCGCGCCCGGCGTGGTCCATGCCGATGACTGGGGCTGCCAGGTGCTCCTGTGCCTCTCCAATCCCGGCGGCCCGGAACAGTACGGTGAGTGCGTGCCGCCGATCGAGAAACTGTGGAGCGCGCTGCGCCACGGCGATCCGTTTCCGACGTGCGACTTTGGTGCAGGCGGTTCCCAGGGGACGTTTGCGGCTAACACATTCGCGAGTGGCGGGTATTGCCGGGAAGACCTGTTGTACTGGGGCGGCCCGGAGCAGAGCGAGTTGCTGTGCGGCGCTGCCGGGGCGATCAACGTCGATATCGACAACCAGCTCTACGCCCGCGTCTGGTGGGACGTCAGCGGCCAGGATCGCACGCTGACCGAGTTCTATGGAGCGGGCAGCACGCAGATCCCGTATGACCCTTCGCAGTCTGCTTCGAGGTTCCTGCGGCGGATGGAGCAGCAGGACAGCGCGGGCGGTGGAGGGCAATGATGTTGCCGCTCGACTTCATCCCGCTCGCGCAACAGTGTGCACCGCAGGTTTCGCTGTCGACGATGGCGGCGATTGTGCGGACCGAATCGGGCTTCAATCCGTATGCGATCGGCGTCGTGCATGGCCGGCTTGCACGCCAGCCGACCAGCGAAGCTGAGGCCGTCGCAACGGTGCACGAGCTGGAGAGCAGCGGCTGGAATTTCAGTGTCGGGCTCGCGCAGGTTAACCGCGCGAACTGGCCCAACTACGGACTCGACGAGCGGAGCGCATTCGATCCGTGCCGCAACCTGGCGGCGGGAGCCGCCATCCTCCAGGGCTGCTTCGAACTGGCGCAACAGGCACGTGCGCGCACATCGGTTGATTCGCAGCCGGCGCTCCGCGCAAGCCTGTCCTGTTACGCCAGCGGCGATTTTTCGACCGGCTATCGGACGGGCTATGTACAGCGGGTGATCGGCAATGCGCGCGTCGTGCCGGCGTCGTCGACGTCCGTCGTCGTACCGGCGATTGGTCCGATCCCGGTCAGTTCGGTTGGTTCCGGTTTGCACGAATCGCAGGGGCCATCCCGAACGCAACCACGACAGGCACAGAAACCAGCAGATACCTCATCCACGACTTTCGGCGGCGAGCCGGGCGGTAGTGCCGTGGTGTTCTAGTTCGACGATCGAACGGTAACGGAAAGATTCGGCATGCAAAGGAGTCATTCATGAAATCAGGATCACTAATTAGATCAGCCCGTATTTTCTTCAAAACGGACGATGAAAGACATGTCCGATTGGTCGCCCGGTGGACAGCCGCGGCCACGGCAGGGCTGCTGGCAACGTCACCCGCGTGGGCGCAGCTCTCCCAGGTCAATACGCTGCTGACCACGATCCAGACGACGCTTCTAGGTGTCGGCGGCGTGATCTGTTCGATCTCCATCATCTGGGCCGGCTTCCGGATGATGTTCCAGCACGCCCGCTTCGGCGATATCGCGAATGTGTTCATCGGCGGCCTCTTCGTCGGCTGCGCGACCGTGATCGCCGGCATGCTGATTCCGACGAGCTGATCCGGGAGCGCGAACCATGAATCCGCTCAAGGACCCCGTCTTCAAGGGCTGCACGCGTCCCGCGATGCTATGGGGTGTGCCGCTCGTGGCCTTCCTGCTGATCGGTGGCGGCATGCTGATCCCGGCCATCTGGGCGCTGCTCGCGAGCCCGCCGCTGGGTGTGGCGATTCTTTTCCTGATGATCCCGGTGTTTGTCGTGATGCGCGTGATCACGCGCCACGATGACCAGCGGCTCGCGCAGTACGTGTTGCGTCTGCGTATGGTGCTGCGCCAGCGTAACCGCCGTTTCTGGGGCGGCCACGCCTACGTGCCGGTTCGCCTGAAGAGGAGGGCGTGACATGCCGGCCGAACCGCAACTCGTGTCTGTCGCGAACCGGGAAGTGCCGCTTGCTGGCTACATCCCGTATTCGACGCATGTCACCGACCACGTCATCAGGACGCGCGAGGGCGACTACCTGCAGGTCTGGAGGATCGCCGGCATCGCGTTCGAGGCGGCAGACCCGGCCGATATCCTCGCGCGGCACGACGGATTCAACCAGTTCGTGCGCGGACTTGCGGGCGGTCATGTGGCGCTGTGGTCCCACCGCCTGCGCCGGCGCGTGTCGGACCGCTTCTCGACTGAATACCGCAACCGCTTCTGCGGGGAGCTGGCCACGCGCTACTACGCGAGCTTCGCGGGCTACCGGATGATGGCCAACGAGTTGTACCTGACGGTAGTCTACCGGCCAAACCGTACCAGGCTCGGTCGCGTTTTCAGCCGCGCCGCGCGCCGCACACGCGACGATATTCGCCGCGACCAGCTGGACGCGCTGAAGGTCATGGCCGAACTGGCTGCCCAGGTCGAGTCGAGCCTAAAGCCCTACGATCCAGTCGCGCTCGGTGTCTATACGCGGCAGAGTCCCTTCACACCACGCCCGCGCCGCTATTCGTCGGCGCTGGAACTGTTCGGCTATCTGGTGAACGGCGTCTGGGAGCGCGAGCCTGTCCCCTCCGGCCCGATCCGCGAGGCGCTGCCAACCTCGCGCCTGTTCGTCGGCGCCGAGAAGATCGAGATCCGCATGCCGGCCGCGACGCGCTTCGCCGCGATGCTCGATCTGAAGGACTACCCGGAAGACACCGAGCCGGGGATGCTCAACGGCCTGCTGTACGGTAACTTCGAGTACATCGAGACGCAGTCGTTCACGATCCTCGACCGGCCCAGCGCGAAGGAAGCACTGGAGCGGCAGCGCAACCAGCTGATCGCGGGCGAGGACGTCGCCGTGTCCCAGGTCGAGGCGATGGATCGCGCGCTCGATGAACTGATCAACGGCGACTTTGTCCTCGGCGAATACCACTATTCGCTGGCCGTGCTCGGCGACACGCTCGACGAAGTATCGAAGAGCACTGCGAAGGCCCGCACGCAACTGGCCGATGCCGGTTTCCAGACGGCGCTGATCGATCTCGTCGCTGATGCGGCCTGGTTCACGCAGCTACCGGGCAACTGGCGCTACCGGCCGCGCGAAGCGAAGCTCACCTCGCGCAACTTCTGCGGCCTGTCGAGCCTGCACAACTTCGCGACGGGAAAGCGTGACGGCAATCCGTGGGGCGAGGCGATCACGATCGTCAAGACGCCGAGCGGCCAGCCGCTCTATCTGAACTTTCACGTCACGCCCGACAAGCAGGATTCGCTCGACGAGAAAGCGCTCGCCAATACCCAGATCATCGGCCGGGCCGGCGCGGGCAAGACCGTGCTCGAACTCTTCCTGCTCGCGATGGCGACGAAGTACGGCATCACAGCCGTTCTGTTCGACAAGGACCGCGGCACCGAGATCGCGATCCGGGCAATGGGCGGCATCTATACGGTGTTCCGTCGCGGCGAACCGACCGGCCTGAACCCGTTCCAGATGGAGCCGGGCGAACCCGTGATCGATTTCTGGGAGCGGCTGGTCCGCAAGCTGGTCGATATCGGTGTGGCGTTGTCCGCAAAGGACGAACTCGACATCTCGCGTGCGGTGCGCGAGGTCGCGCGCATGGACAAGCCGCTGCGCCGGCTGTCGATGGTACGGCAGCTTCTGCCGACCGTGGGCGAGAACAGCCTGCACGCGCGGCTCGCGAAATGGTGCGCGGGCGGGCGGCTCGGCTGGGTGCTCGACAATCCGGCTGATCGTATCGATCTGTCGCACGCGACGCTGTTCGGCTTCGACGACACCGAGCTACTCGATGATGCCGAGGTTTCGACACCCGTCACGATGTATCTGCTGCACCGGACGGAGAACCTGATCGACGGTCGGCGCTTCGTGTACGTCATGACCGAATTCTGGAAGCGCCTCGATGATCCGGTCTTTACCGACTTTGCAAAGAACAAGCAGAAGACGATCCGCAAGCAGAACGGGTTCGGGATCTTCGATACGCAGTCGCCGGCCGACGTGCTGCGCAGCGAGATCGCGAGCGCACTGATCGAACAGAGCGCGACGTTCTTCTTCCTGCCGAACCCGCGTGCCGATTACGACGATTACGTGCACGGCTTCAAGCTGACCGAGGCCGAATTCAATATCGTGCGCAACCTTGGCGAGAACAGCCGCATGTTCCTCGTCAAGCAGGGGCATCGCTCGGCCATCGGTCGGCTCGATCTCGCGGGCCTCGGCGATGTACTCGATGTGCTGTCGGGCACGACCGACAACGTGGAACTGCTCGACACGATCCGCGCCGAGGTCGGTGACCTGCCGCACAACTGGCTGCCAGTCTTCCACGAGCGGCTCGCGACGCGTCGGGCGGCACAGGCTGGCGCACGCCAGTCGCCGCAGTTGTCAGAGCCGGAATCAGGAGGTGCGCGATGAGCGGCCTCTTTACAGCCGTCGGCGGCACGCTCGAAAACGGCATGTCGACCTACGTCACGAACGTCTCGTCGGCGCTGTCCGGCGCGCTTGTTCCCGTCGTCACCACGAGCGTCACGGTCTGGGTGCTCGCCTATGGTCTTGCGGTCGTGCGCGGCGAAGCGCACGAAGCCGTGCCGGCCTTCGCGTGGCGCGGGCTGAAGGTGGCGATCACGCTCGCTTTCGCGCTCAGTGCTGGCATCTATCAGCAACAGGTTGTGACCGCCGTCAACGGTGCCACGTCGGGCCTGGCCCAGACGATCCAGAACGCGGCGAACACGACGGGCGGTGGCAATCCGGGATGCGGTTCGGTCAGTGGTAGCAGCGTGACGGGACAGGGCGCTGCGACCAGCATCTACCAGACGCTCGACTGCTACGACCAGCAGATCGATCTCGTGATGGATGCCTATTTCGACAAGGCGACGCACGAAGGATTCAGTCCGAGTGGGTTGGCTGCCGCCATCGGCGATTTTCTGTGCGGTCTGGTGGCTGCGCTCGGCGGCTCGATCTTCCTGATCGTACTAGCGTTCGAGGTCGTGATGGCGCGGATGCTGCTCGATCTCGTGCTGGGTCTCGGCCCGGCCTTCATCGCCTGTGCGGCGTTTTCGCCGACCGCGCGTTTCTTCGAGGCGTGGACCGCAAAGGTCGTCAATTACGCGCTGCTGCAGGTGCTCGTTGCCGCCTTTCTCGGCATGGCGCTCACGGCGTTTTCCGCCGATCTCACGGCACTTCATGCGACTGCCTCGCCCGGCGCCGATGCCTCAGCCGTGATGCAGGGCATCTCGGCCGCACTTGACGATGCGGCGGCGGCAACGGCGCTCGGACTGTTCGCGACCGGCGTGTTCCTCGCCATGGTCGGCTGGCAGTTGCCTTCCGTCGCCGCGGGCCTGTCCGGTGGCGCAACCCTGTCCGGCTTTGGCGCGTTCGCGGCGGGCGTGGCCTCGCGCACCCTCATGGGCGCGATCGGACGGGCACTCAAGGGCAATGGACGTGGGCCGAAGCCGGGAGGCGAAATTCATGACCGGACCGGTTCGGGTGGCGGATCGGGTGGCGGCTCGATGCCGGCCTATCAACGGGCCGCGCGCGCAAACCTGGGTCAGCAGGACGGTTGAAGACGAATGGACGGCGAGGTGATGACGATGAACAGGCGAAACAGATGGACAGGTGCCGCACTGATATCAGCGGTATCGGCGGCGTGCTGGACCGATGCGCGCGCACAGGGCATCCCGGTGTTTGACGCGCAGAACGTCGTGCAGGCCGTTGCGACGGTAGCGCAGCTGGAGCAGGAGGTGCAGCAGGAAATCCAGATCTATCAGTCGACGGTCGGTACACGCGGCTTCGGCGCGCTGATGGGCAATCCGGTCGTGGCGAACTCGTTGCCGTCGAACTGGCAGAGCGTCTATACGGCGATCCGGAACGGTGGCTACTCGGGCCTGACGGGCAGCGCCCAAGCCCTGCGTTCGGCGAGCCAGATCTACAACTGCGAGGACCAGACCGGAATCGACCAGCAGGTGTGCCAGCGAGCGCTCAACAAGCCGTTTCAGGACAAGGCGTTCGGGCAGCAGGCGTACCAGACCGAACTGCAGGAGCTGAACCAGATCCAGAGCCTTGCGCAGCAGATCGACGCGACCCAGGACCCGAAAGGCATCGCCGAATTGCAGGCGCGTATTCAGGCCGAAAGCACGACGGTCGGCAACGAGATGACGAAGCTGCAACTGTTCCGGATGCTGTCCGAAGCCGAGGACAAGCTCGTGGCCGAGCAGCAGGGCGAACTGGTGCTGAGTCGCGCGGGTAAGACCAGCCGGCTGCAGGACCAGATGGTTCCTGCGTCGTTCGGGAACTGAGGAGGGTGTCATGTCCATATCCACTTCATTGATCCTCGCCGGTTGCCTCGCGTGGAGTCTCGCCGCCTGCAGCAGCGGACCGCCGAAACCGGTGTTGCCGGATGGCCTGCATCGCGTGCCCGTCAATCGTGTGCCGCCCGTGCCCGATGTGCCGAATGCGGTGCCCACTGTGGCGCCAGTCGCGACGCCGCCTGTTCCCGAGCTGCATGCTGCCCCCGACAGTGGAGACCCGTCATGAGTGCGCCGCACGACTACGGACGCGTGCTCGACATCGAAGCGTCGCTAACTTACCTGCAGGAATGCTCCGAGCGGCGAGCCTGGCACGTCGCCTATGCGGCGGTCGGCGTCGCCGCCCTCAGCGTGGCTGCGCTCTCGGTAATGGTGCCGTTTTACCGCGTGGTGCCGCTACCGATTGAGGTCGATCGGCTGACGGGCGAGTCCCAGGTGATCGACGTACTCGACGCGCGGCATGTGCATACGAAGGAGATCCAGGACAAGCACTGGGTCGAGACTTACGTGCGCGAGCGCGAGCGTTACGACTGGGGTCTGCTGCAGATGGACTACGACAGCGTGCTCACTATGAGCGACGACGTCGTCGCGCGCGACTATCGCGGCATCTACAGCGGCCCCGATGCACTCGACCGGCAGCTCGGGGCGGGCACGGAGCGCCGCGTGCGGATTCTCTCGGTCACGCTGCCGCCCGACGAACCCGGTCACGCGGTCGTGCATGTCGAACGCGCCTCGTTCAAAAACGGCCAGGCCGACGTCGAACCGACACAGCGTTTCGTGATCACGCTGGCCTATACCTACCGGCCGCCTGTGTTCACGCGCGAGAGCGTGGCGATTGCCAATCCATTCGGCTTCAAGGTCACGGCCTACAGTCGCGATCCCGAATATACGCCGCCGGCATCTGCGGGAGGTATGCCATGAAGACGCTTCTTTCCGCGCGTCTCTCCACTATCGCGCTGGCGTGTCTGCTGTGCTCGGGCGTGGCTCACTCGGTTGACTTGCCCGGCTGGAACGACGACTCGCGCGTGCGGCAGGTGATCTATCGCGCGGATGAGGTGGTGCGCATCGAGGCGCAGCGCGGTTTTGCCACGCATATCGCGCTCAGCCCCCACGAGCAGATCCAGGTTGTCGCGCCCGGTGATCGGGACGGCTGGCAGATTGTGGCGAACAGGGGCGACCACGACGTGTACCTGAAGCCGCAGCTCGCGGCGCACGACTCAAACCTGGAGATCCGCACAGATCGCCGCAGCTACAGCTTCGATCTGGTCGTGCTGCCGCTCCAGTCGAAATTCGGCAACGACCGGGTGATGTATCGCGTGACCTTCGTCTATCCGGACGAACTGGCGAAACAGGCACACACGGATTCGGATGCCAGTCTGGTCGCCCGGCGTCTCGCGCAGCCGCCCGCCGTTCGCGATGCACGGTACTCGATGCAGGTCATGCGCGATTCGGACGACATCGCGCCAACCGCCGCGTGGGACGACGGGCGCTTCACGTACCTGCGTATCCCGAACAACCGACGCATGCCGGCGATTTTCCGGGTGGCCGACGATGGAACGGAGAGCGTGGTCGACAAACACGTCGAGGGCGACACGATTGTTGTGCACGAGATAGCTAAACGGTTCGTGCTGCGGCTCGGTCGCGAGGTCGTCGGGATATGGAACGACGCCTACGACATGGATGGCGTGCCGCCGCATGATGGCACGACGGTCAGCGGGGTGAAGCGTGCCCTGCGGAGTCACGACGATGAATGACGATACACCGCGTAATCTGATCGAGCCCGACGATTCTCGTGGATCACGGTCGAACTCCGACATGAACGGTGGGGTGCCAGGTGCATCTGCTGATCGAGGCATGCCCGCGCTGGGCCAGTACCGTAGCGTCCGTCCGCGGGCCTGGTGGCTGACGCCGATCGCGATCGTGCTGGTCGTCGGTGCCGGTGCGGTCTGGACCGCGCATGGGTTCCTTACGCGTCATGATGCCGAGGCGAAGGCACGGCGTGACTCGGTGGCCGACACGTCTACGCAGGGCCGCACATTCAGGGACGCGCCTGCGTCTGCTGCCATCGCCGCACCGGTGCCTGCGAGTGCGATTGCCGTTCGTCCTGTGCCAGCCTCGGGTGTGGCTGCCGCACCTGTTGGCACCCAGCACGCGGCGGCTCCCCGCAGCTATTACGACGCCCCTTTGCTGGTTACCGGCGGCGGACAGCAGGCTGCGACCGGGCTGCCTGGCGTGCTCGAGGCAGGCAACGTAGCAGGCAGCATGGCAGGTGCAGCCTCGTTCGTAACGGCGGACGTGCCTGGTGGTGCGGCGGCATCGGTCGCGGGAGGGGGGCAAGCTGGCGGCGCGCTCGCTCAGGCGCTAACGCCGACGGCAACGCCGCGCGTGCGCGCCGCCATGCTCGGCAATCGCAGTCTCATCCTCGCGCAGGGCGCCAAGATCGACTGCGTCGGCGATACCGCATTTGATTCGACGGAGGCCGGCATCTCGACCTGCACGGTCACGAAGAACGTCTATTCGGATGATGGGCACGTCCTGCTGATCGAGCGCGGCTCACAGATCAATAGCCAGTACCGATCGAACCTCGCACCGGGACAGAAGCGCGTATTCGTGCTGTCGGCCCGCATCAAGACTCCGAATGGCGTCACGGTCGAGATCGACTCGCCGGCAGCCGATGCGCTCGGCCGTATGGGTGTCGACGGATACGTAGACAACCACTGGGGCCAGCGTATCGGTGCGGCGATGCTGCTCGGCATCACACAGGACGCGATCGGCTACCTCGCGACGCGCGGCGGCAACAGCAACGGGTCGGTGGTGTTCGAGAACACGCAGCAGCAGGGCAACGACATGGCCACGCGCGTGCTCGACAGCACGATCAACATTCCGCCGACGCTGAAGCAGAATCAGGGCGCGGAGTTCACCATCGTGGTCGCGCGCGACCTGGATTTCGGATCAGTCTATGCGCTGCAGCCGGAGGGTACGCGATGATGCTCCGAGCCGATATGCCCAACACGCTGGATGCATCCAGCGACCCGGTCCTGGCCCGGTTGCCTGACGATGCGTCGGTGCGCGAGCTGATGCGGCCTTTCGCGCCGCTGCTCGAAGACGCCGACGTGACGGAACTGGTGATCAACCGGCCGCAACGCGTCCTCATCGAGAACTCGCGCGGCTGGCACGGGCACGACTTTCCGGACCTAGATTTCGACCGGCTGATGTCGTTCGCGGTGGCGGTGGCCACGCTGACCAGCCAGGAAATATCGGCCCAGCATCCGGTCCTCTCGGCGCTTCTGCCGGGCGACGCGCGTATCCAGATCGTAGTGCCGCCGGTCGCAACGCCGCGCACGGTCTCCGTCACAATCCGCCGTCCGTCTTCGCGCGAGAAAACCCTCGAAGCCTACCGTGAAGAAGGCCTGTTTGACGATACGGTATGGCATCGGCCGGACGGGCTCGATGCGGCGCTGCCCATGTTACGCGCAGAAGACCGCAGGCTTGTCCGGTGTCTTGAAGAACACGACTGGGGTGCTTTCTTCGAGTGCGCGGTCACGGACCGGCTCAATCTCGTGATCGTCGGCAACACGGGTTCGGGCAAGACCAGTTTCATGAAGACCCTGTGCCGCTCGATTCCTCCGACCGAGCGGATCGTGACGATCGAGGATGTTCGCGAGCTGTTCATCCGGCATATCGAGAACTGTGTTCATCTGCTGTACAGCAAGGGCGGCCATGGTCAGGCGCGCATCACGCCGGCCGACCTCATCGCGAGCACGATGCGCATGCGTCCCGATCGCGTGCTGCTGGCCGAGCTACGTGGCGCCGAAGCCTACGACTTCCTCAAGCTCCTGACGACGGGCCATGCGGGGTCGATCACGAGCTACCACGCGCCCAATGCCGCGGTGGCAATCGAGCGCTTCGCGCTGATGGCGAAGGAACACCCGGAGGCTGCCGCCTGGGACGATGCCGCACTCAAGCGCCTGCTGTTCCTGACGATCGATGTTGTCGCGCACATGGAGGCGCATCTGGTACTGGATGCGGCGGGCGAGCAGATCGGCCGGCGCTGGGGCATGACCGAAGTCTGGTTCGATCCGGTGCGCAAGTCGCGCACCGCGTTCGTATAGGAGTGGCCATGATTCGGGCATCTTCCCATCAGATTCAGCATATCCAGACGGCGGTTGTGACGCTGGTCGTGCTCGCCTGCCTCCTTGGCGGGCTGGCAGCATCGCTCTGGCTCGCGTCGTTCTTTCTGTATGCGAGCCTGCGGATCAATCCGCTGCATGCAGGCTTGTCCGGCTGGCTCGACGCGCTGCTGGCCTGGCGTCACGGCCTGATGCCGAACGCTGGCCGCAAGCTAGCGGGGGCCGCGCTCTTCGGCGTGCTGCTGTCGTTCGGCGGTCCGGTATTCGGTCTGTACGCATTGTGGGAGCGCTCGGGCCGGCGCCGTCTCTACGGTAGCGCGCGCTTTGCGAGCGAAGCGGAAATCCACCACGCGGGGTTGCTATGACGATGTCCGCATACCCCGGCACGCTGCCTCCGATTGTCGTCGGCGTGTTGCGTGGCCGTTACCTGCGCTTCACCGGCCAGCAGTTCGTGCTGCTCGCCGCGCCCGCCCGTTCGGGTAAGGGCGTCGGCATCGTGATTCCGAACCTGCTCAGTTTTCCGGACTCGGTCGTGGTGCTCGACGTGAAGCAGGAGAACTACGCCGTCACGGCAGGCTTCCGTCGCGCGTGCGGACAGGACGTGTACCTCTTCAATCCGTTCGCCGAGGATGGCCGCACGCATCGCTATAACCCGTTGTCGGCGATCTCGGATGGCCTGTTCCGGGTCGGCGACATCCTCGCGATCGGCTATGCGCTATATCCGCCGGGCGGCCATGACGACTTCTGGAAGGACCAGGCCCGCAACCTGTTCCTCGCTGTCGTGCTGCTGCTGTGCGAATGGCGCGACGCGCGCCGCGCCGGCAAGGGGACCTCGATCCCGGATTATCCGGTCACGATGGGCGAGGTGCTGCGGCAGTCGTCGGGCAACGGCATGCCGGTCAAGACGTATCTGCAGCGCGCGCTGTTGAAGCATCGCGATCTTCTGTCGGGGCAATGCGTCGATGCACTGAACCGCTTCCTGTCGAACGACGACAAGGTGCTGGCGAGCGTTCTTGCCACCTTCAACGCGCCGCTGACGATCTGGGCCAATCCGGTTGTCGATGCGGCAACCAGCGCGAACGATTTCGATCTGCGCGATGTGCGCCGCCGCCGCATGTCGGTCTATATCGGCATCACGCCCGACCATCTGTCAGAGGCGGCGCTGCTGGTCAATCTCGTGTTCTCGCAACTTGTCAACCTGAACACGAAGCAGTTGCCCGAGGCCGACTCCGCACTGAAGTATCAGTGCCTGGTTCTGCTCGACGAGATGACCTCGATCGGCAAGATCCAGATCATCGCGCGTGCGGTGGCGTATATGGCGGGCTACAACCTGCGCCTGCTGTCGATCGTCCAGTCGATCGCGCAGCTCGAATCGGTCTATGGGCGAGCCGACGCCCGCACCTTCATCACGAACCACGCGATGCAGATCCTCTATGCACCGCGCGAGCAGAAGGACGCCAACGAGTACTCGGAAATGCTCGGCACGTTCACTGACCAGTCGCGCAGTGTCAGCCGCTCGAACGCGATCTTCGGCGGCCGTGGTGGGTCGAGCGAGAGCGTGTCCGAGCAGCGCCGGCCGCTGTTGTTGCCGCAGGAATTGAAGGAACTGGGGCGCGAGAAGGAAATCATCGTGCTCGAAAACACCAAGCCGATCCTGGCCGACAAGATCTGCTACTGGCGCGATCCCGAGTTCACTTTGCGCGTGATGACCGCGCCTGCGGTGCCAGCCATGAACCTTGTCCACTTCAGCGCCGTGACCGAGCGCCGGCTGCGCGACCTGCATCCCGACGAGATCGATCCAGACGGTGTGGGCCTGATCCATGTGCCGCCGGACTACCTGGAAGTGCTGCAGGCATGGGACCCGCGCGACCTGCCGCCGAACCTGGCGGATATCAGCGAGGACGACGCTGTCGCTTACGTGGAGCGGCACTTCATGCTGCTCGGTGTGCCGGCCCGCAAGGTGGCGCAGGCAAGGCGTCACCTGAGCGCGGACGATCTCGACGTGGCCGAACTTGATTTCGTTGAGCCGGCCCGGCGTGCTGCTGCGCATGGTTCGCAAGCCGGCTTGCCTGCTTCTGGAGCACTGCAATGACGACGCCCTATGTGAACGAGGCCGATCGCGTGCGTGCTGCGCTCGCGGTGATTCCGGCCGACGACTACGAGACCTGGGTCGACATGGCGTTCGCGCTCAAGCACGGTTTCGGTGACGAAGGCTTCGAGATCTGGGATGCGTGGAGTCGCACGGCTGCCAACTACAACGAGCGTGCGGCCCGCACAACCTGGCGGTCAGTCAGGGAGTCAGGCGGCAAGACATTGTCCACCCTGTTCTGGCACGCGCGCCAGCATGGCTTCGATCTCCGGCGCGCACATTACCCCGACCAGATGACCGCCGTGCTCGCGCCGTCCGCCGAAGTACTCGCGCAGCGCGAGCGTGAGGCGGCCCGGCGCGAGGCACGCCATGCGGCGGTTGCCCGTGAAGCGGCGTCGGTCTGGGACTGGGCGCGTCCGGTCGGGCCGGCACATCCGTATCTCCAACGGAAGCACCTTGAGCCGATGGACACGCTGCGCGAACTGGATGCGTTGGAGCTGCACGCGTTGCTTGGCTATGCGCCGGCCAGCGAAGAAGTAACGCTGGCGGGGCGTGTGCTGCTCGTGCCCGTCTGGAACGGACCGATCTCGACGCTGGAGCTGATCGATGAGCAGGGGTTGAAGTCGTCGCTCGCCGGTGGTGTGAAAAAGGGCGGCTACTGGATGACTGAGCCGGCGCTGGTGCCGGCTGATGAGTCGTCGCTGATCCTGATTGCCGAGGGCATGGCGACCGCACTGTCTGCCTCGCGCGCAACGGGCTGGTTCGCAGTGGCGGCGCTGTCGAGCGGGAATCTGTCCGTGGTGGCGACGAACCTGCGCGAACGGTATCCCGATGCGGATCTCATCGTGCTGGGCGAACTGGGCCGTGGGGAGGCGCAGGCGCGGCAGGCTGCCGAAGAGGCGCGGGCGCGTGTGGCCTGGCCGCAGTTTGCTGCCGACGCGCGCATTGACGACAAGGTGCCGAACGATTTCAGCGACATGGCTGTGCTCTCGGGCTTTGATGCCGTTGGCGCGCACCTGCGTGAGGTGGCCCGGTCGCTTGCGAAAGCGGACGGGGTGCTGGAGCCGAATGCCTCTGCTGCATCCGGCGTGACCGTGGTTGAGATGGACGAGCGCGAGGAGGGCGGAAAAATGAGCAACGTCAAGGAAAAGCTGCAGGCCGACGCAGGAGGCAGTCCGCGTCGCCGGTCGTCGAAGCGCAGTGCGTCGAAGTCGGCTGAGCAGGATGCGCCGATGCCAGGCGAGGCCGCGCCCACGGTGGCACCCGTCGAACCTGCTGCTGCTGCTGAGCCGGCGGCCGCATCTCCGGCTACGAATTCGCCACGATTTCCGCCGTCGCGACCGCCGGTCGGCGAGCCCCTGTTTGCCGTCAGCGACGTGCTCAGCGAAGTCAGGGCGCTCGCCGAGCACCGGTTCGGCTCGCCGCTCAGGATGGGTACGCCGCGCGAGAACGGCGGGCCGTACCGGGGCGAAGTGTTCAACACCGAGCATTACCTGATCCAGGAGGTCGCGACGCGCAGCGTCGTGTTCCACCGCAAGGCCGAAATGACGTTCGTCTCCGATCGCCTGAAATGGATGGACGAAAACGCGCGGCTGAACGGCTCGGAACTGCAGGTCGGTTATGACGGCGGCCAGGCAAAAGTCTATCCGTGGGACCGTGCGCGCGACTTGCTCGACCGTGCGGTGCGCTCGCTAAAGAAGTCGGCCCAGGAACTGAACTTCAGCCCCAACCTCGAAGGGATGCTCGACCAGTTGCAGGCCAGATCATGGGCGCGTATCCGCGAGCTGCGGACCGAGGCGCTGGAGAAGTCGAAGGAGCCGGGCGCGTCGCGCGAGGCGGGTACGGAGCCTGACCGATAAGCCATCGCAGCGCGGTACTGGACGGAAGTGTTTTGAACATATGAGGTGACGACATGGCGCAGACAGCTTCGGCTCGGCAGGCCGATCCGGTCATCAATGTGATCGAGCAGGATGTGCAGGGCAGCGGCGGGCCGGCTCCATCGAGCGAACATCGCGAACCGCTGGATGCAGCGGCGATGGATGCAGTATCCGCGCGGCGCCGGCGCGAGTTCGATGCCGCGCGCGCGAGGCTGCGCGACCAGGCCATGCGTGACAATCGCCGTGCGTCTCAGCAGGCGGGCACGCGGGCGCCCGCCGATGCACCTGCAGACACGGATCGAAGTCGTGCGCCGCTTGATCAGTTGCCGGAGCGCGTGCGTAAACGCTACCTGCGTGCGGGCAACCAGTATTTTTTGAAGGATGCGCCGTACCAGCTCGCGTTCGAGGATCTGGGGCCGTACCTCGTGACCGAGCACAACCGGCCGGACGTGGTCGAATCGATGGTCGACATGGCGCATGCCAAGTCGTGGCAGCGTATCCGTGTGTCGGGCCACGAGGCGTTCCGCAGCGAAGTCTGGCTGCAGGCGACGCTGCTCGGCATCGACGTCAGCGGATATGAGCCGAAGGCGGCGGACCTGGCCCGTCTCGCCGATGCCCGGCAGGCACGGCTCGACAATCGCATCGAGGTCGAGGCCGATGTTGCAGCGACTGCCGCTCCGGGAGCACAGGGCCGCGGCGATCCGGGTCCTGTACCTGTGGCCGCTCGGCCGGGTGTCCCCGGCGTTGCCGCCAACGGAACCTCGCCGGCCACCCCCCGACATGACGCTGCCTCGGTGCCGCGTACTGCCGCTGATCGAAGCACCGCTGGAAATGAGCCCGACACGCCACGGCGGTATGTTGGCCAGTTGCTCGAACACGGCAGCGCGCCATATCTGCACAACCCAGCGCGCAGCGACTCGCATTACGTGGTGTTCCGCGATCGGGTGGGTGTCGATCAGGCGGTATGGGGTGTCGATCTCGAGCGTGCTGTGCGCGAGTCAGGCGCGGGCATCGGGCAGCAGATCGTGCTCGAAAATCTCGGTAAGCGTCTCGTGACCGTGCGCGTCCCGGTCTTCGATGGTGCAGGAAACGTGGTCGGCGAGGAAGACAAGGACGTTTACCGGAATACCTGGCAGGTCGAGGCCGCACAGCGCGGCCAGGAGGCTCCTGCATCGCCGGAACCGGACAATCGGCCAGACGGAGAAGTCCGTTCCGCCGATTCGCAAGCCGTGCCTGCCGCCGAACCGGAGCCACATCGTCGCCGCGCAGCACAGCGTCTGGAAAGCGACCCGGCCATGCATCTCGCTGTACTGGCGACAGCCATGCGCGAGCAGGGTTTCAGTGATCGCTCGATTGCTCGCGTACAGCAGCGTGCCGAACGCCTGCTGGTCGCGTTCGGGAAGAATGGCACGCTAATCCCGACGCCAAAGGTATTCGATCCGAAGGCGCCGTCGAGTCGAGATCAGCGCAGGCGTTCGGCGCCGGAGCGTGCGCCGACTCCCGAAATCGACCGGACGCCGGCCGAGCCATCATTGTCGTCCCCGTCGCGCTGAGGTGGATCGTGGTCGTGCGCGAGCGTCTGTGTGTCGAACTGGGTTCAGTCAGGCTGCGCTGGGACGACTGGTGTGCCCAGCGCGGGCTGACAGCGGGCGAAGGCGCGCGTCAGTTGATCACGGCTGCTGTCCTCGATGACCGAGGCGCGCAATCCGGAGCGGCCGGTCCTGCATTGGGCAGGTCCGTCGTCGGCGAGCCTCGCACCCGGATCGAAATTCGCCTGACTGTGGCGGAACTAGCGGCCGTCGAGGCGCGAGCGACGGCATCGGGCCTGAGCGGTAACCGCTGGATCGTGTCGCTGATCCGTGCGCAGTTGACGCGAGAGCCGCAGCTCGGCGCGCACGAGATGCGTGCGTTATCGGAGTCAAGCCAGCAGCTTGCCGGTATCAATCGCCTGCTGGGCCAGCTTGTGCGAGGTCGCGGGATCGGACTGGCCGAGAGCGAGCGGCCGCCAGACTGGGGGGAGATGCGGGACCAGATTGACGCGCACCTGCGCACGATCTCTGCTGTTATCCGCGCGAATCTTGATCGATGGAGCCGCTGACATGCCTTACCCGAAAATCTATATCGACGCGATGCTCGTGAACTGGGGCGACCGGTTGTTCCAGGAACCGCTGCGGCACGCGCGTGCCGCGCGTCTCTCACGCGTCGGTATACGTGACGAAGCCGTCCGCATGCGCGCCCAGATCGCGCGGACACTCAAGCGCACGCCGGAAGTGATGGTCAAGATCACGAACAAGGCTGCCAGCGCGCAGGGCATGGGTGCTGTCCGCCGGCACCTGCGCTACATCTCTCGTAACGGCCGGGTCGAACTGGAGGACCAGAACGGTGATCGCATCACCGGCATCGACGCGCTGCGTGATCTCACGAAAGCCTGGCAACTTGGCGGATGGGGTATCCCGGAGAGCAGCACGCGTCGCGAAGTGTTCAATATCCTGCTGTCGATGCCGCCGGGCACGGACCGGCTGGCGGTGCGCGATGCGGCGCGGAATTTTGCCGCGCAGGAGTTTGGCGATGGACGCGCCTATGTTTTCGCGGCACACGATGACGAGGCCCATCCTCATGTGCATCTGAGCGTGCAAGTCCGCGGCCCTGATGGCCGTCGTCTGAATCCGCGGCATAAGGATCTTCAGCGCTGGCGGGGACGTTTCGCGGAGCAGCTTCGTGAGCATGGTGTCGATGCCAATGCGACGCCACGGCTTGCGCGCGGCGTGACGCAGCGCTATGCGAAACCCTCGGTCGTGCACATGATTGCGCGCGGCGAGACACCGAGGTACTGGAAGCCGTTACCGACCGAGACGCAGCGTGATGCCAGGTGGGCCGCGCACGGCGGTGTGTTTGTTGCCTGGCGGCAGATGGCATACGCGATGGCGAGATCGCGTATGCGAGAGGATCGAGCGATGGCGGTTGAGATGGCGTATTTCGTCGGTGGCATGTCCGTGCAGAAAGACCGACCGGTGTTCGAGCGTGAACAGGGTACCCAGCATCAATCGTTGGAGCCGCAGTTGCCGGAAGCCGGAGATCCGCCGGATGGCGTCGGTCCGGTCGTGGAACTCTGACGCCAGGAGGGCGGGGTGGCCATACCTATCGTGCCGTGGATCGGTGGCAAGCGACGTCTGGCCGATATCCTGATTCCCCGCTTTCCCCGGCATACCTGCTATGTCGAGGTTTTTGCCGGAGCTGCAGCATTGTTTTTTCTGCGGCCGCCGGCGGAAGTCGAGGTGCTGAATGACGTCAACGACGATCTCGTGAATCTGTATCGTGTCGTGCAGCATCATCCCGAGGAGTTCATCCGCCAGTTTAAATGGGCGCTCAGCAGCCGGCAGGTATTCAAGTGGCTGAACGATACTCCGCCCGAGACACTCACGGACATCCAGCGCGCCGCGCGTTTCTATTACCTGCAACAAAATTGCTTCGGCGGTCGGGTGGAGGGACGTAGCTTCGGGACGGCCACGACGTCGCCGCCGGGACTCAACCTGATGCGTCTGGAGGAGACATTGTCGGCCGCACATCTTCGCCTGTCCGGCGCCTATATCGAAAAGCTCGACTGGCAGGTCTGTATGAGCCGGTATGATCGGCCTCATACGTTCTTCTTCCTCGATCCACCGTACTGGAAAACGGAAGGGTATGGCGTGCCGTTCGGCATCGAGCAGTATGAACGGATGGCCGTGGTAATGAGAGAGCTCAAGGGACGCGCGATTTTGACCGTGAACGATCATCCGGATATGCGCAAGCTATTTTCGGGTCTGGATTTCGAGCGGGCGGAGATCCAATACACGGTCGGTGGCTCGGCATCCACTGAACCGAGTGGGGAACTGATCGTCTATAGCTGGAACAGATCTGACGATCCTGCTGGCTTGTTCTGAGATGGGAGCGCCGCGAGGGCCTCGTCGCGTTTGCACCGGGTTCTCGGTGGCGGCGGAAATTTATCGACCAGTAAGCCATACGGCAGGGCCGCCTTTGAACGTCACGAAGAGCAGAAAGAGCACGGTGATCAGGAGGATCGGGACACCGTAGATCGCCAGCGGAAAAAAGAGCACGAGCTGGAGTGCCGACCCACCTGTACCATGCAGGAGATCGGTATCCCGGATGTTCTCGTATATCAGCCACGCGATCGCGGCTAGTCCCATTCCCATTAGAGCGATGCCACCTGATTGCGGGGTGTGGTGTACGAAGGCGCTTCCCCATGCATAAAACCCCCACCACAGGAAGTTGATCCCAATGGCTGCGAGCCAGAACCCTCGTGCTGTGAAAAAGCGGTAGCCGAATCGTCGTCGGCAGTGGCGGCTGAAGAGCTGGATGCCCTTGGCAATGCCAATGACAGCGCCGAGGATGATCGCGAGTTTTAGAAGTTCCACGGAATGCCCTCCGCGTATTCGGCCGGATCACGCGCTTGGCCAATGATCGACAAGGCTTGACTGCGAGAAGTTCGCATCGGCCACCTCTTTAATATAGATGGTCGTGCCTCGAATGCAACGACCCGGAATCTGAATCATTGCGGGCATACACCAACGGCTAGTTCGCGCGTCGACGCGGCATTATCGCGGTATGGCAGCAGCCGGCGACGACGAAGGGCACGATCTTTATCATATTCTGGTGGGAGGCCTGATAACCGGCAACTGCAATTTCTTTTGACATGTACGTTGGCTTCACGCTTTCGCTCACGCCAGGGAAATTGGCCGTCTGAAGACCTCGGCAATGAACTTTCCGAGGTTCATTGGTTTCACCGCGTGCTACGCTTGAAAAAGAAGCCGCGCATTTTTCTCTCTGACCTGTACGTGTTTGCGCATTACTCAGAGAGACAACAGTATGGCTACCAGTATCAAGCGGGCGGCAGTTCTTCGTCCCGGACAGATTGCTCACCTACTTCGTGCAACGGACGCGACCAGTCGCTTTCCAGAGCGCGATGCCTTGATCATCCTGCTTGGATTCAGTGTTGGTTTGCGCATTTCTGAGACGGCCCAGATTACGGTGGCCGATGTGATGTTTCCTGACGGGCGCATACGTAAAGAGGTTAGCGCTCGCGAGGCGATTACAAAATGATGCCGACAACGTACCGTCTATTTCACAAGTCCAAAGCTCATCGTCGCACTTGAGCGCTATCTAGCGTTTCGCGTTGAGCACGATCTGGGCACCACGCTTGACACCGCACGTTATCGCGGCATGCAGCCGAATTTACCCTTGATTTTGAGTCGCAAGGGGTATCCCTATTCACTGAATCGTAAGGTGCGTACGTCGGCTGCTGGAGAGAAGATCGACTACTGGGCAGCCGATTCGCTTCAGGCCTACGTGACGAAGCTCTACAGGGACGCCGGACTAAAGGGCGCTTCATCACATTCCGGCCGTCGATCCTTTGCATCCCGCCTTGTCTATCGTGGTGCGGATATAGAAACGGTGAGTCTGCTGCTGGGGCACCAGTCGATTGATGACACGCTCCGCTATATTGAGCCGAGTCCGGCGATTATGCGCAGGGCTTGCGAGGATGTGATCTGAGCCGGTCGGCGTATCACGTCTGCACGGTTCGGCCATCATCTCGTCTGCCGGTAGCAGCATCGCGCGGGCTGCCTCCACGTCCGTCGTACGCAGCCGCTCGTCGTAGTCGTGGGGGTACAGTATGACCACGAAGCGTTTTTCGTATCTGGAGCGGTGCATGCGCTCCGTGACGGAGTGGCCTCTGCGCTGGTGGTCAGCATCGTGACGCCGGCCAAGGGCCCCGAGGTGCCTCGTAGCGTTTCCAGAGCCCTGCAACGGCGAACAGCCCGCCGCTGGCGAGGCCACACCGGTGCCAGCCGTGATTGCCGTTTCCCAGTTCGGCTCGATTGCGTGGCGACCAGCCGTGCCCGATGGGACGATTTTCCTTGCCTTTTCTTTCTCCTTACCATAAAGTAAGGAGTATTGGAGGGCCAATCATGCCGTCAGCAACTATTACATCGAAGGGCCAGGTCACGATCCCGGTGGACGTGCGCAACCAGCTTGGCCTGGAATCCGGCGACCGGATCGAATTCAGCTTCAACGAGGAATCGGGCCGGTACGAAGTTTATCCGGCCACGCGCGCTCTCGCGTCGCTCAAGGGCATTGTGAAGAAGCCCGCCAAGCCAGTGTCGATCGAGGACATGAACCGCGCCATCGCGGAGCAGGGAGCATCCGCACGATGATCGGACTGGATACGAACGTACTGGTCCGCTACTTCGCTCAGGACGACGCTGTGCAGTCGAAGCGGGCGACGGTGCTCATGGAGTCCCTATCGGCCGAGCGCCCCGGTTACGTCTCGCAGGTCGCGCTGGTCGAACTCGTGTGGGTGCTCGCGCGTTGCTACGGAGTCGAGCGCGGACAGTTGAAGGACATCCTCGAATCCATGGTCGGGACGAAGGAACTGCTCGTCGAAGGGGCGGATACGGTGCGCAAGGCCCTGCGGGTTTTTGCGGCGTCCGACAAGGCGGATTTTGCGGATTGCCTGATCGAGCGCTCCGGGCACGTGGCCGAATGTGAATACACGGCAACCTTCGATGTGACTGCATCGAAAGTCGCAGGAATGCAGTTGGTCAAGTAATCGCCGCTCAAGCCGATATCAGGGAATGCGAGGACCAGAAAATGGATGTTCTGTTTGCCGCCAATACGGCGGTACAGGAAGTCGTGCCTGCGGTGGTGCAGCGTCACCGCGCCGCAGGTGTGCTCACGTGGGCGCTCCTGCACAGGATTGAGGCCGAAGTACTCGCGCAGGTAGCAGCGACCGGCAAGCACAGCACGCGCATTCTCGACATGCTTCGCGCGCCTGCTGCGCTTGACTACCCGAAGGACGACCGGCCGGTGTCGTTCGAAGGCCATGATTTTGTTCCAATTGTTTTCGGTGCGATTGATGACGCATGGCGCCGGGTTCACTAATCACGGAAAGCATCAGGCGCACCGCGCCCCGCACCCGGCCGGCAGCCGAGGGCTCAGCAACGAAATGTACAAAACAATCATCCCAGCTACCGACTGGTTTTTCGTCCATCCGGGTCACAATGATGAGCCTGTTGTTTGGCCCCTCGCAGCATGGGGACTACGCGAGAGTGGCGAAACGGTTGGGCTGATCGGTGCGTTCGGCCGCGAACAAGGCAACAAAGGCGAAACCCCTTCGCTCTCGATAGTACCGCCTGTAGCAGGTCGCTACCTGCACCGCAGCCAGTTAACGCAACGGGAGCGCGAACTCGCGGCGAAGCGGGCCCACCTCGAGTCGGCGCCGGTCGCGTGGGAAGAAGCGAATGCGAACTGAGATACCGTCTCCGGTGATCGCTGTCGTCGCTGCCGTTCTCGAGCACCGGGAGACACACGCTACGATGAACAGCCTATTCCTGTACGCCAATGCACCGGGCGACGCGCCCGAAGGTAACAAGCTTTTCAAGGCGACGGAATGGCTCCGGCGCGTGAATAAGCAGGCCGATGACCCGTTGCGCGTTCTCGGTAGGTTGATCGAGAGCTGCATGGAAATCCAATCGACCCCCGACGACTGGAATCACGCGCAAAGCGAGTCTGACAAGATGCGCGTGCAAGAAATTCTCGCGCAACACAACCTCCAATACGTCCGAGGCGGAAACGTTGTGGGGGCACTTGGCGTGCCATCCCGGACTCTTGACTCCATGCTTCGGGCGTTTGATTTCGCTGCTGTGGATCACGAGTTTGAGCGGGCGTTGGGCAACGTCGAATCGGAGCCGCGTGAAGCCGTATCGGCCGCTAGCAACATCTTGGAGTCGTTGTGCAAGGCCTACATCGCGGAAGCGAGCCTGCCACTGCCGCAAAGACAAGACCTGAAGCCACTATGGGAGGTGGTTCGCAAGGATCTCGGCTTCGATCCAGGGGCGATCGCGGATCGCGATCTGCAAACTATTCTTACGGGGCTTTTTGCCGTGGTGGAAGGGATTGGGGCGCTGCGTACCCATGCAAGCTCAGCCCACGGCTCAGGGATGGTGCAATACCGGCTTGAAGGGAGGCATGCTCGCCTTGCCATCCACTCTGCACATACGGTGGCGATCTTTCTGTTGGAAACCTGGCAAAAGAAGCGTCAAATTAGATCATCCGCGCCGTGGCGTCCATGACGACGAGTCACTCGCATAGGAAAACGGAGAAGGTAATTCGTGAATCCAGATCGTGTGATCCAAACCGCTGAAGCGACCATAAAAGAAGCTATCGAGTTGATCGTCGCAAGCCATACCGATATCGATCCGGCGGAGGCACAGCGGTTCGTTCTTCAGCAATTTGAGTTCATGAACGCTGACGCGAACGAAGTGGTCTCCGCAGAACGAATCGTCCAACGCTACGAAGCAGCAATCGCCCGTAGAAGTGCTGGCGACTCGAGAATCCGAGAGAATTTGGCTGGGCTGATTTTCAGAGCGTTGGGCGAACGTTCGCATCATCAGTCACTTCAGTACTACGAGCTGCAGCACGCATTTCAAATTGCTACTGGCCAGTCCTTGTCAAAGTATGCCGAGGACGTGGTAGCAGTCGTGAACGAGCTGCAAGAAAGGAAGTACATTAGATGGGAGACACCGGGACGTCGAATGCCCCTCATTTTTCGAGGCATCGAGTTTGACGATTGGAACGGCACGATGACGAGCGAAAAGGTCGACGCACGGTCGCGCCCGGAGGCCCCAAATCAAGATATCGCCATGGGCATGAAAATATTCGTAAGTCACAGCAGTGTTGATGCGAGGGAGGCTGAAGCTCTCGTCACTTTTATTCGTGCTGCATTGAACATCGGTGCCAAAGACATTCGCTGCACGAGCGTTCACGGCTACAAGCTGTCCGCCGGCGCTGACTCCAACGAACAGCTCCGTGCTGAGGTTTTCGAATGCGAAGTGTTCGTTGCCTTGCTGAGCCCTTCAAGCATGCAATCGACCTATGTCATGTTTGAACTTGGTGCGCGATGGGGCGCGAAGCGATTCATGGTTCCTGTCATGATAGGCGGAACGACTGGCAGCGATCTAAGAGCACCGTTGTCGGCGATACACGCTGTTAATGGCACCTCAGAGGCAGATATGCATCAACTTCTCGAGGATCTTGCAGGAAGGCTGGGTCTTCAACTCGAGAACCCTTCCGTGTATCTGAAGGCGTTGAAAGCCTTTGCGGAGTTTGCGTCGACTCCGGCGCAGAACGGCGATGCCTAGGAAAGCAAGAAAAAACCGCCGATGCGTAACGAGGAGTTCAAGTGGGCGTAGTGAATGAGATCCAGGAAGGCATCAAGGCCTTCGGTGAAATCGCAGTGAAACCGCTTCTCGCGGTTGCGTTCGGCAGTGGCTTTCTGGTCTTCGCGCCAGCGTCGATACTTAATTCGGCCGGAATGACCAAGTTGGTGAGCGAGTATCGACCGTGGCTCGGCGGTGCCTTGACGCTATCGTGTGCGTACCTTTTGGCGCATGCGGTCAAATACTCTGCGGATAGCATTAAGGTGTGGCAAGGCGATCGGTCACTCGATAAACAACGTATGCGGTGGCTCAAGAGCCTTACTCCAGACGAAAAGGGACGATTGATACCTTACATTAGAGATGAACGCGCGTCGGTCACGTACCCCGTCGGCGATGGAGTCATCGGCGGCCTTCAAGGTAAAGGCATTCTGTATCGGGCATCGAGCATTGGGCATGCGATCAGTGGTTTTCCCTATAACCTCCAACCTTGGGCGCGCGAAGCTCTTATGGAGCATCCTGAATTTCTCGACGGTGCCGAAGAGGTTAAGCGTGGTCCGCATGACTGGATGGCCTGATGGGGAGCATGAAGGAGTAAAGCAGATGGTACCGCCACTAGATCCTCGGTTCGTTCGAAAGTTGAGTTTGCTGTGCTGTCACTGTGTTCGCAACGTCGCCTATTACCGCGTTGGTTTCGCGAACGAGGACGGGTCTGGCGATCTCAAGGAGCCGACGCAGTTTGGTGCTACGACCAACTCAAATATGCTGGATATCGCCGTGCTCGAATGGTGCAAGCTCTTCGCCGATCGCAAGGCCAGGCACCACTGGAAGCGATTCATTCTCAATGAGGACGATCAGAAGCGGTTCCTCGGTGAATTGTTGGTAGCGACGAGAGTCAGCCTTGACGGATGGAAGCGTTATCTGGACGAAATGAGGGTGTACCGCGACAAGTTCGTTGCCCACCTGGATGAAGAGAATCTGATGCGGATTCCGGCATTGGGGACTGCATTGGAGTGCGTATTCCTTCTGTATGCGCATGTCCGGGCGAATTCACCGGCGGAGCTCTTCCAGACAGCGCGCCTCGAGAATCTTCCGAATGCGTTGCCGGATTACTATCGTGCATGTTTGGACGAAGGGCGCGCCGCTTACGCAGCAGTGCATCGCCGGTAACATCGGAAACCAGTCCTTGGCGCCGTTAGTTGGCTCTGTTGTGCCCCGATCCGGTCGGCCACCGGCAACGAGAAAAAGAGAAGCGAATGCTTTCACTGGTAAATATCGCACCGCTGCAGCAGCTACGCGAGCGATTTGGGGACGCCTTGTCCGTGCAGGAGTACGGCAAAGAGGAACTCTCGAAGATCATCAAGGACAAGCCTCTCGGGATGCATGCCTTGGGCGGAAACATCTGGAACCGCATTGTTACCCGGCAGTGGGCTAAGGTGGACCCGATGCAGCTAAGCGGGCATTTCCAGCGACAGGATCCTAAGATTCATGCGGCCATCAGGAAGGTCATCGGAGAGGAAGTGATTCGAGACATCCGAATGGTAAAAGCATGGCGAGGCGTGCCCCGCAAAACTAACCTCGTCATGGAACTGGTCGTCGCCGATGTCTACCGGGACGAACTCCATCTGGGAGATGTGACGTTCTGCGATCCCGACAGGCCTATCAAGCCGGCCGATCGAGTCTACGAACTGCAGACACACAAGGGTCTGGGGCTCTTTGGCGTTCTGATCAAGAATATGGAAGCCTATGCCCGTGACCGGGGATACGGTCAATTGACGCTGACTGCCGGCAATGCGGATCTCGTCCCGCTTTTCAGACAGCACGGTTTCGAGGTCGAAGACAATGTCGCGGGCCGTACGGGGCTGTTGGCGGGAATGTCGATCCCAATGGAGCGCGTTGTTCCCTGACGGGCACAAACGTAAGGTTGCGAGCCTACTGATATCGCGTTGGGCCGAAGCGTCTCCAGCGCCCGACCCAAGGCGCAGGAAAAAGGGAACGAGGCAGAGGCATGGAGATACTGTTTGCAGCGAAGGATGCATACGACAAGGACCGAGGGAGTGAGCCGATTCGGTTGCTGGACTACGTCTCACTCCTTGATGCTTTCGAATCCATCATCGAAAAATTAAAAATCTCGGCCGCGTACGAGATTGACTTTCGACGGAACCTGCCAGCGGGAGGCTGGCGTGGTTTGCAGGTCGCCCCGACCCTGAAGGATCGGATTGTAGACGTGAGGGAATTTCTCGAGTTTCATCCCGTGTACGGCGCAACGGGCTCTGCGATTTTGGACAACATCGGTGTTTGCGTTCACTTATGTCGACAGCAACACGTGGACGCGGAACAATTGCTTGCAGCAATCAAACCGACGCTTGTCCGCGTGGCGCGTGGCGATTTGCGTTAGTAGCACCGGGAAAACATTCTTCTCAGGGCCCTATATGAACGACCCTCGGTCGCCCGGAATGCTTGACCTGGGCGTTTCACCGACGATGCAGATTGCATCGGCTTTGCTGTGCGACCTTAAATTGGAAATGGATCGCTACGCACGCGGTCATGTTGGCCAACCCTTTCTGGATGATTGGATGGGGAGTCTTGGCACTTGTGCCTATTGGGGCGACGAATTGTTGCGACTGGTCATCCCGTTTCTCGGCTGGGAGCGGCGCGAAGGCGACGCATTTCGGGCGTATGTTGATCCTCGCTACGTGCTCGGCGCAAGTATCAAAGGGTTCCCAGAGCATGTGCCAGAAGAGAAGGTGCAGGACAGCATCACGCGATACGCGACAACATTCGGGTCGCGGGACAATGTACTCTACGTCTGGTACAAACCGTTGGGTATTTTGACGGCGCATGAGGGAAAGCACCGGGTAGCGTTCATGCGGGCGCACTGCCAGCCTGCGATCGCGGCATGGGTGCGAGAGGCAAACTATCCGTCGGCCGATCGGATTGTAGTCGTCGAACCTGACGAGCGGCACGGCGAATGGCTCGCGGTACTCGACGGTCGTTACGTCCAAGTGCTACGCCGACCACGTGTATCTCTCATGATGTTACAGGCCTATGGCACCAGGGTGTGTCGTTGGCGTGACCTGACCGACGCTCCGAGCAGACGGAGCGTTTTCAGAGAGATATACCGACATGGCCTGCAGCGACAACAGCAGACGATTTCCGAGAAGGACCGAACACTCGATCTGGAAACGGTGAGCCGACGCGACAACGCGGATGACGAATGCGTCGTTCGCAATCTTTTCGAACTGAAACCCTATCGGTGCACATGGCGAGGTTTAGGCATCGCGACGGCGATATGCTCGGCCTTGGCGCTGATACTGTGGGTGTTGCCGTGGCCAATCCTGCGGCCTGGAGCATGGATTTGCATGGGTGTTTCGTATGGTTTGTTGGTTGGACCGCTGATGCTTCGATTCGTCGGACCGCGTCGTGTCGCTGCCGGATCTGCGCGACACGACGTCTAGTTGCCCGGTGCGCGCGTTAATCTAGGAAAGCATCGTGCGAATTGATCACGACTACATCAAGCGGATGATTGAGATCATTCTGGATCATCCTAACCCAACGTTCACCATCGAAGATTTTGACGAAGGCGGTCTTTCATATCAAACGCCAGAATTCGAATTCCACATGAAACTGTTCAATGATCAGGGGCTTATCGAGCAGGACGATGGAGACGCTGGTTTTGGTTTGTTCAAGAGTGCGGATGGGCATGCATCCTGGTCTGTTTTGCCGCTGCGGTTGACTTCGAGGGGGCACGACTTCGCGGAGGCAATTTCCGAAAAGAGTGTGTGGGAAAAGGTGAAGAAGGAACTGCCTGGGGCTGCAATGTCTAGTTTGGTTACGGTGTCGGTAGGCTTGGCGCAAGCCTATGCAAAACAGAGACTCGGCCTGAGCTAAAGTCATCGGAAAATGGGCGCTTCCGGTCTACGATCGGCTTTGCAGGCCGCGCGGCAGTCGAGAACCCGCGTAGGCACTCTCAGGAAAACGCTACACGAGCCCACCGATTTCTTCATGTATCGTCTGTCGCCGGATCAGTAGCCGTATCCAGCGACCTTGATCACAAAGTCATCGCCTGTGCGAAAAGCACCTTTCCGGCTTCAGCGGATCGCGCGCCGGCACGAACGAGTAGCATTAACGCGGCAACGCGAGGAAAATAGACGATGACCACATACTTTCATGTCGACCGCCGGGCACGCTTCGTCGCTGGCCAAGCTATCGATTTGAGTAAGCTCGATCTGGCCGCAACTCCTGATTTGGAGGAGCACTGCAATTACCTCTTTCCCAACGGTGTCTCGGCGCATGGACAACAGTATCTGAACCTTGACGTGAAATCAGGTAACGGAGAAGCAGCTACCGAGTTGATTTGGGAATATGTCCGCCGAGCCCATTTTCCTACTCGGCCCTCGCGGTTCACAGCGACATGTGCATGGAGGGACCTAGATGAGGCCATCGCGTGGCGAGCGCGTACGGGTGCACCGAATGCGAAAATCTGGTGCCTCGACGCGGCGGAAGGGGTCGTCGCCAACATGAGTCTCCTTAATGTCGGCACATCGACCTTGCGCGCTTCCGAGCTTGCCCACGCATACTGGGCGGGAGGACAAGGGCCAGCCGTAGCTGGATTGCTCCTGCCTTGTTGGGAAGTATTGCTGAGCGGCCCGATCAAAGTGCTTGAAGAGGCATAGGAAATCGAGCGTATAGCGTGTGTTGGAGTGGGACGGCGATACAGTTGTTGCGATACCATTCCAGTCGGTTGCGGAAAGTAATTTTCCCGATGACGTGTCGATAACATCATCCGGTAGCATCCGGTAATTGGTGTAAAGGAAGCCGCGGTGCGTCGTCTCGTAAACGTCCAATCCTGCATAGAATTTACTCGAGCTTACCTGCGGCATTCGTATCTCGCACAAAGCATCAAGTTAGCGGACATAGTACGCTCCGAAGGAACGGAAACTCATCGCAGCAGATGGCCTCAATCTGCTGGCGAATTTTTTGATGATCTCCGTCATGCGAACCGAGGCAAAGGTAGTAATTTTGGCCCTCGTGCTCGGCATAGATAAGCCACTCTCCTGTGAGCGCACGCACTTGGGATCGGCGTAGCCAGTTTCCGATCACAGCGTCGTGGGTGAGGCGCTTTATGTCGTCTTCCGACATGTATTGATTTTCCCCAGTCGCGACCGCTTCTTTGACACGCTGCTCAAACCAAGGCAGTCCATCTTTGTGAATGCCATTTTTCAGGTTTTTTGCCATCGTGCGAAGACCGTCGGCTAGATAGTGCTTGTGCCAGAGACCTTGGAGCGGTGGGTGCCTGAACTGGACCGACGGCTTCATGCGGCTCGACATGCCGTCAAGGTTCTCGAGCGCTCGTATCTCATGAATCACCTTGGCGGGATTCAATTGCCTCGACGCAATCCCTGCGAATAGTTCAAGTATCAACAGGAGGCTATATCGATCCGGCGCTACTGATTCGAGACCAATTGCTTGAGCGAACGCGTAGATCTCTGGAGCCTTGTCCTCGCCGTTGACCGTCACCATGGTGAACTTTTTCATCATCGAATCGCCCCCGTAGAATGAACTGGCAGTCTACTGGGGATCACCTCGTTTTCAAAGCTGGGGCATACTTGATATGGGTATCGATGCAGCCGACGCAAGATGGACCGCTACCAAGCCCACAAAGGATAATTTCGAGTCGAAACCACGCCTGTCTGAGCCCCTTCGTCGAGGCTGCCCACGATGAGCAACATCCAGATGACCCCAGATCGATACCACAAGATCCTAAGCGAGTACGACACAATCGTCGCCCATGCTCGGGAGATGTCGAACCGCGTGGCCGGGCGTCTTGTCATCGACAAGCATCTCTCGTACGCCGAGACTATTTTTACGAAGCTGGTTTGTCACGCGCTCAGCTTGAGACGCCTTGCACCGACGCGTCAGCCCGCATCGCAAGAACTTTGGGATATTGGTGCACTCTGCGCGGTGGCTCGTACTTTGGTCGAGGCGTTCGATGCGCTCGCATACATTAGCCTTTACGCGGTTACCCCCGCGGAGCGCGAAATACGAATTTTGGTATGGGAGTTGCACGAGCGAGAACATCGCCTGCACATGCTTGAGGACATCGGTGCATCAGGCCCGGATGTCGACGCAATCCGACGCGACTCGGAAACATTACACACCGCTGTTACCAGTCACACGTTCTATCCCGAGTTGCCCAAGGATATGAGGGGAAAGATTGCCACTCGCAAAACTCCCGCGTTCCTTCAAAGCCAGAAGGAGCGGAACGTCGCCAGCGGGATCAACTCTGATTTCTACAACAGCGTGACGATGTACCTGTCTCAGTACGTCCATACGTTACCACTCGCGCTGAGCCAATTGATGTTGACGCATGCTGGTGATTCGGGTGCGTTGCAGTTGGTGGCGATGCCATTGCAGTATTCCATGGCCTTCATTGCAAAGGCCAGCGTGGGTATCGGATCACTCTGGCCGGACGTACGAATTGAGATGACCGAGGAAGACGAAAACGTTGTGAACCTTTGGATCTCTCTCGCCGAAAAAGGCGTTAAGGGTCTCGGCTCGTAATCGGTTAGGAAGCGGCAACGTATTGGATCTGACGCGATAAGTCAGGGCTCTCCAGCGTCGCGAATCACTTTTTTTGAAAAAGCCGTCGTCGTAATCGTGAAGACCATCGTTGTCCCTGCTTCGCGAGGCGAGACCGAACTATCGTATTGTGTGTCTCATGCGGCGAGATGCGCCTCGACCGAAGACGATGTAGTTCGCCGATGATGCGTCATTGAACGTGCCGATTGCAGCCGTACGTCGGCGGCGCCAAAAACCGGCGACAGCCTATCCTGCCATCCCTCGTTTTAATGTCGTTTTTAACGCCCTTGTCTAAATGTTTTCGGCGCGGTCGACTGGAAATTTCCGTGAGGTAGCCGGAGGCGTCCGCTGGATACGCCTCACGAGTCTGCTGGTCTTCCGTTGCGTGACCGCGTACTTCACCTCGTGAGTCCGGGACGTCGATTGATCGAATCTGCATACCGGGCAGGTCGCTTTCTGCGTAGTGGTTCGGTATATGGCCGATAGCTGACTGCCGAATGTTCACGAGGGCTGCGGCCGGAGTCGGCAGGCGCGCGCTCTGAATCGGTGAAATCGATCCTGCTTCGGCTGTTCGTCGATTATCTTAAGTCTGCACGGTCGTTCCCGAGAGTAAGAAAGCGGGCTATCGGGTGTTTGTGAGGCGACGGGTATCGTCTTGCGAGCCCATCGTGTCGCTGTCGGCGCGCATGTACATCGTGTGCGTCCCGATGGTCGGAGCGATTCGGTCTGCTGGCTGTGATCGCTCTGTACCTGCGCCGTTGTGAAGTCTGCCCGGTACCCTTTCGATACGTTTTTCAGACACCGATCCGGGTCCGTTGCCCATGCCCGACGCGTCCAAAATATTTCTTTTATTCCGACGTAATCTGGTTAATTCCATGGAGGTTCGACAGAAAAATTCTGGCCGGAAACAGGTATTGACGGCGCTTTCCCGAGTGAACAAGATGGGGAGAAGAGAGCACGACGGAGCGAATCATGCCGGTCGCGAAAAGCTATACCCGAGCGCAATGGGATGAGCTTGTCCACTCGCTCGAATCACTGCCGGTCAAGCCGGAAGCCGAGCAGCGCGTGTCGATCACCGATGCAATGAAAGAGATGCGTGTGGTGATCGGTACGGCGAGGGAGAAGGGATACACGCTGGAAGAAATCGTTGAACATGCAAGGGAGAAGGGGCTCGATTTCAGCGTTGGCTCTGTCAAATACGCGTTATATCCCTTAAACAAAGCTAGGTCGGCGCGACCGGCGGTAAAGGAATCTGCGCGAGGCAATACCGCGCCATTGCCTCGTACGAAGAATGTAGACAAGGGCGGCGCGCCGCGCGCGGAAGCCGCCAGGGAGAATCAAAAGCAGGATGGGGGAAAAGTAGTCAACAAGCCGGGAACCATGGTGATGCGTGATGCGTACTCATTCGAGATTACGCCCGACACCGAGAACCTTTAGAGGATTCAAATGGATACGACGACTTACCCCATCTATCTCGTTGGCGGTAGCAAGGGTGGCGTGGGCAAGAGCTTTGTTGCGCTCGCCCTGGCCGATTATCTGCTGCGGCGAGATATCCATGCGGCACTGGTGGAAACCGATACTTCCAATCCGGACGTGATGAAAGCGGTTCAGGATGAGATGCATTGCATCGCGTACAACCTGGACGATGCAAACGGCTGGATCGGCCTCGTCAATTACTGCGACGAGCACCGGGATGCAGCAATCGTCGTCAACACGGCGGCGCGGAGCCAGACGGGTGTCGAGCAGTTCGGCGCGACACTGGCCGGTGCGCTTGACGAGCTTCGGCGCCAGCTTGTGGTCCTGTGGGTGATCAACCGGCAACGCGACAGCCTTGAACTGCTGAACGCTTTCAACCGGACGTTTCCGGACGCGGTGATGAATGTCGTGCGCAACGGCTATTTCGGCCCGGCAGACAAATTCACGCTGTATCAGGGGTCGCAGCTTCGCCGTTCCGTCGAATCGCGCGGCCATTCGCTGGATTTTCCCGATCTCGCGGATCGCGTCGCCGATGAGCTTCGCAGTCAGCGTATGTCGATCCGCAAGGCAGCAGAGACGATGCATATCGGTGAACGGGTCGAGCTGTTGCGCTGGCGTTCGTTGTGCGACGCCATGTTTGCCAAGGTGACGGCCAATGCGTAACCGGCGGGCGAAGTCGCCTGATGCGCTCGCCCGCCTGTTTCTCGATGTCACGGGCGAGATGCCCGACGATACGAGTCTGCTGCGCATGCGCCGGATGTCCGGGGCGCTGAACCTGCGCGACAACGATGCGCTCTGGTCGATGATCGCCGTGCTCGAATACTACGCGCGGCTTTACGAGGCGATGCCGGATCGCATCCGCAGGGCCGGAGACAGTGGTTTCGATGCCGTGCGCCGGGAGGTGGGGGAGGCGACCGATGCCTTGATGCGCCAGCATCGCGACGCGCTCGCGCGCTGCAAGGCCACGATCCAGTTGGCCGAAAGTCTGATCCGGGAACACGAAGCAAGGTATCAGGCAGCACTGGCAGAACTCAACACGGCATCGATGACTTCGCTCGCTGAACGGATGGCAAACCAGGTTGCGCGCGTTGCCGGGAACAGGCTTGTCGGTGCGACAGCGGTAGCGGCGCGGGAACAGCGGGAGCGGCTGAATGAGGTCGCGAGCCTGTTTGAGCGGACGACGGAGTCTGCTGTCAGACAGGCGCAGGTGAGTATCGATGCATCCGGGCAGCGTCTGACACGCAGACTAGGCTATCTGTTGTCTGTCGTGATCGGTCTATTCGCCGTGATAGTTGCCGTTGCGCTCTGGGTAGGGGAACACGCACGGTAAAGCGCGATCCCTGCCTGTGCCAGAGCACAGGCAGGGATCGGTCAATCACGCGTTGCGCTGCGTGGTTTCCGTATTAGCCATATTTGCTGCGGTCGGATAAGGCCATGCTGTACGGCTTTCGTCGGCCGATTCCGCATCAGGCTGTGCCTCTGTTTCCTCGGCGCCGGCTTCGTCCTCGTCCGCGTCATCGTCCGGCGTGCTGTGTACGCCGAGCGCACGGACAGGCGGCACTTCCCGATCGGTGAGGATTTCCGGGAGCCAGTCGGACTTCGCCAGCTGCATTTCGGCAGTGGCCGAGGCGTCGCCCTTCTTCATCTTGCTGAGGTCGAGGGCGACCTTGGGCGACACCGCTTGCATGGCTACGTCCACGATACGTGATTTGCTGACGTGATCGAAATACGTCGCGCGGGTCGGCGTCCAGTACCGGGCCATGTCGAGGTGCAGCGCATTGCTCAGGGCGTTGATCGCGTGCGGTCCTTCCGTGCCGGTGACCCCGTCGAGCAGGGTGCCGGTGCAGAATGCCAGCAGATCGAGCAGCGTTGTACCGGCGTCCTGTCCGGTCAGCCACGGCAGCAGGTCAGCCAGATTGCGGGGAAGGGCGGCGAGCCACTGCTGGCGCTGTGCATCGATGACGTCCCATGCGGTGCTGGCGGACAGGTCATCGGCGGCTTTCAGCAGTGCATCGTGGTTGCTGGTGGCGTTAAGCTCCAGATAGTCGCGGCTTGGCCCGACACCGTACCGCTCGGGGAAGGCGACCGGCACGAGCCGGAACAGCAGCGCTGCGAGCGCGACGGACGGCTGCGCGATCAGTTCCGCGTGGATGGCTGCGGTGCGGTGTGCGGTCAGACGCTGGCAGAGCTTGGCGCTGTGTACCGGCTTCAGTTTCCGGCTGGCCTCGTTGAGCGTGGCGACAGCCTGTCCCACGGTCGTTGCCGCCGTATCGTGCGCGGCATTCCCGTCGCGGCGAATCAGCCCCCGCTCGATGGTCAGGTTGCCCTGCGGGTCGAGGATGATGAACGCACCTGCTTCGGCCATCTGCTGTGCATCCCACGTCAGCGTGCGCGTTTCGAGTGCCTGAATCGCAGCGGTGACGCTGTTCAGTTCGGCCTCGATCCGTTCGCCCTGTTCATAGGCGTTCTCGTCGTCCTCTGCAAGGGCATCGTATTGTTCCGCGAGTTCGTCCTGTCGCGCCGTCAGCGCGTCGATCTCGCGCTGCTCGTCCCCGGTATACGGACGGTTGAGCGGATCGAGCCTGTCGTAGCGGTTGAGTTCGAGGACGTCACGCTCCACGCGCGTCTCGGTCCAGTTCCAACCCTCGGCGCGGACTTCCCCGGCCACGGCTTCGAGTTTTTCGCCCGCAAGACGCTGCAGCAGTTCCGTGTCGGCAATGAATCCGGCGTTCTCGTCGTCGCTGAACAGATCGCGGCGTACATAGCCGCCCGCTGCCTCGTAGGCGGAGAGACCGACGAAGCGCACGAGGCGGCTGCGGCTCGCATCGATTTCCGCACGGGTGATCGCCTGCCGCAGATAGTTCGGCTGGCGCTGCCACTCGTTCGCTTCCGCCCAGATCAGTTCCTGCGTTTCGTGGTCGTCGGCAAGGGCAAGCGCGGCCAACTGGTCGAGCGTGATGCCGTCCTCGCGCAGCAGGCCGAGCAGTTTGGGCGATACGTTGGCGAGTTTCATGCGCCGCCTGACCGTAATCGGTGAAGCGGAAAACAGCGCGGCGATATGGTCGACGCTGCGGCCTTCCTCGGCCAGCATCCGGTACGAGCGCAGCACGTCGAACGGGTCGAGTCCTTCGCGCTCGCTGTTTTCGATCAGCGAAATGGCGAGGGCTTCGCCTTCGCTGACGATCCGCACCGGCACCGGATAGTCGGCGGTGATGTGCTTCTGTTCATGCAGCAGGTCGAGCGCAGCTTCGCGGCGTTGTCCCGCGCAGACCCCATACCGGCGCTGCTTGCCGCGCGCGCCCTTCAGTTCATGGACGACGAGGTTCTGCAGCAGTCCCTTCGCCCGGATGTTGGCGGCGAGGCCCGGAATGCCCGACAGGGGCTTCGTGCGTGCATTCAGCGGCGAGCGGCGCAGGCTGGAATACGGAACGGTGACGATGGGCTGCTCGTTACCGAAGTGGGTTTCGAGAATGGCGGTCGTTTCGGCTGTATTGGCCGTGACGGTTTTGGCTTGGGCGTGCATGATTGACTCCAGAAAGATGGAAGGTTCCGGGTCGGGTGCGACCGTATTCCATCAGGACACGACCCGGACAGGGTTCCCGATGAAATGAGGTGGCAGGGCGGCGAACGGCACCGCCCCCCGAGTGCTTACGCCTTCATCTGGCGCATGGCGTCAGCGAGCATCCACAGCGCGCGGTTGAGCTTCACGTTCTGGTCAATGCCGGTGATAGGGCGCGTGGACATGGGACGTCCGCTGCGTGAGCGTCCCCGCAGGCCGCCTTTCGTGAGGTTTTCCTGTACGCGGTTGAAGACCGTCCAGAGGTCGTCGCGGCGATCCTCGAAACGGCGCGCGGCGAGCAGGTGATTTTCGGTGACCGGGGCCGGTGCGTCGGCATCGGTCGGGTCATAGCGCAGCGCGAGTGCGGAGCGGGCGAATGCCTGCTGTTCGTCGCGGTTCAGTTCGACGGCGCGCATGCCGTCCTTCTGCTCGCGTATCAGATCGAAACCGTCGAGCACGTCGAATGCGCCGTTGATGACGTTCTGGACGATGTTGCCTTTGTGCGGGACGCGGATGTCCCGGACGTTGTGGCCGGCCACCATGCCGTTCTGGCAGACGAAGCGCAGCACGCCCGCGAGCATCTGATAGCTGCTCGTGCCGTCGTGCGAGTTCAGCAGTACGATTTCGTTGGCTTCGTCGCCAATGATCTGGTCGGCGTGGCGAAGCCGGAGCATGTGCTTCGTGTATTCGCGCTTGCCTTCGTCGCGCACGCGTGTCTGGCAGACCATGAACGGCTGGAATCCTTCGTTGCGCAGGCCGCGCAGCACGTCGATGGTTGGAATGTAGGTGTAGCGTTCCGAGCGGCTTTCGTGCTTGCCGTCTGCGAAGATGGAGGGGGCAACACGATGGATCTGATCGTCCGAGAGGGGCGAGTCGGCGCGGAGCATCGGGGAGCCGTAACGGAAAGAGGAAGCGAGTTGCATGACAATCTCCACAGCAAGAGGGTTGAATGGCGGGCTGTGGGATGGGCTTGCAGCTTGCGTGCGAAACCTTCCCGGTGGAACTCGGGGTTGGCCTCTGCTTTTGCCTGGCGCCCGGGTTCCTGCCCGCGCGGCCAAAGGAGTCGAAGGCGGGGTGGTGTCAAGGAAAAAAGGCGAGGGATGGTGCGGGCAACACGGTCCCTCGCCCCTTGACGCCGCCCCGCCTTCGACTACGGTCGCGGGACAGGGCAGGAAACCGGGTGCCGGGCAGATGCCTGGGCACGGGTTCGACCGGGAGGAACCGCGAAGCCTCGGTTATTCACAGTTTTTGGGGGCAACGCTGTGAATAACTTGATGGCCGGAACGGCAAGTAATTGATGGGGATCGGGTTTTACGGCGAAGCTGATATCCAGCGCGAAACGAGTCAGACTGAGCGCATTTGTCGGATTGGATGCTTACGGCGGAGGGCATGCACGAGCGGCCGGGATGCAATTGCCCCGTATACTTTTTGGGACTTTAGAAGAGGGAAGCAGGTATGGCGTTTCAGTGGATCGGGTAGACTGAGAAAGACAGAAGACTGGTATCTGTAATCCCTCCAGCGGGTCACGAACCAGTCGAACAGGCGATTCGTTGAATATTCCGTTCAACGGCAGGTGCAGCTGTGTCCGAGTGGCGCAGGCGTGAATTCTAGATTCAATCTGTCGTGCAATATGCGCCCAGACGAACAAAGGTTCATTGAGTAGGTGCTGGATCATTGGATGACCCGCGTCGTGATATTCCCCATGAGAAGGCGCGGCGGAAAAAGAACGGGAGAAAGAGGACCTGCGAGGGCAACTGCCGCACACTGATATCAGATCCTGACGTCCCAGCTGTGAGTAATGGCAAGCCCGCGAAAGCAAATCAGAAAACGTCCTATAGCCAATTTATGTCATCCGCATCGCCAACTGCCAGTGATCTCCAAGATCCTCATCCTGATCAACCAATCGAGCTTGGCCCGCACGGCCGTGGAGTTGGGCGATGGGTTCCAGATGAAAAGCATCGCTATCTCACCCAGTACCTTCACGCCACGCGAAAAGCTCAGGCGAAGTTCAAGCAGAGGGTGCTGATCGATCCATTCTGTGGTCCCGGACGCATTCAAGTCATGGGCGAATCCATCACGCGCGATGGCGGTTCCGTTGCCGCATATCGCCAATCGGTTACCTCGGGCGCTCCCTTCACCCGCATCCTGATCGGCGACATCGAGGCTGATCGAGTACGTGCAAATGAACTGCGCCTCACCGCCGCCGGCGCGACTGTGCAGGGCTTCGTCGGACCTGCAGCGGAAACGGTCGAGGCTATGATCAAGGCCGTTCCGTTCGGCGCGCTTGCTCTGGCCTACATCGATCCGTACAACCTAGAGCACCTGTCGTTTTCGATCATCGAGCGCCTATCCAAACTGCAGCATGTGGATTTCGCCATCCACTTTAGCCTGATGGATCTGACGCGCAATATTGATATGGAGTTGGACCCGCAGCGGGATCGATTTGATCATGCGCTGCCCGGCTGGCGGTCCAGAGTGCCTACCGATGAACTGGCCAAGTCCAGCTTGCCGGGATGGTTTTTCAACACCTGGTGTGATGCGATGCGAGACCTCGGCTTCAAGATTAGCCGCCAGATGCCACATATTACCGACGGAAAAGGGCGCACGATCTATCGGCTGGTATTCCTCTCTCGCCACGAATTACCCGATCGCATCTGGGGTGACATTGCCCGCAGTCGCAATCTCGATCTGTTCGGCACCTGATCCGCGATCTATCTCGCCCTCATAACCTCTGGACGCGACCACCGTCGCGTCCAATAATTTTCCTTGATTAGTGTACGTTCATACACCAAAATGGAAGCATGGCTCGCCCCAATAATGATCAGGTACATCTTCGCCGCCTCCGCGACGCGTATGCGCAGATGGGATGCCTCCCTTCGTACAGCCAGATCTCCAAGGTGCTGGGTTTCACGACAAAAAATGCTGCTTTCAAGCTCGCGCAGCGTCTGATAGCCTCCGGCCATCTGACGAAGGCCGTGGGTGGGCGTCTAGCGCCTGGCCCCGCCTTTTTCACCTTGGAGTTGAGTGACGATGAGGTGCGAGCGGGCTTTGGCGCAGATGGCAATGCCACAGGCCTTGTGCAGGCTCAAGCACTGGATCAGCTATTGATGGCGAGACCATCAAGGACCGTGTTGGTGAAGGTTCGTGGCGATTCCATGCTGAACGCAGGAATATTGAGTGGTGACGTCGCAGTAGTCGAGACGAGTTCGCAGGCTTCGAATGGCGATATCGTGGTGGCCGAAATCGACGGTAGTCAGACCATCAAGGAATTTCGAAATGCGCGAGACCAACAGCGCCTCGTATCACACGGCATTGACAGCAAGGCTGTTACTCCCGAGAAGACGCTGAATATCATTGGTGTCGTCAGGGGAATAGTCCGGAGTTATAGACCGCTGACGTACGGTGGGGCCAAGCTCAAAAAATAGGGAAAATTTCGATGACAACCATCAGCAAGATTGAATGGACCGAGCAGACCTGGAACCCGACGGTCGGATGCACCAAGATTTCACCCGGGTGCAAGCACTGCTATGCTGAGGCTATGGCCAAGCGGTTAAACGCTATGGGAACGCCTGGGTATGAGAACGGCTTTGCGCTTACCTTGTTGCCCGAGCGTCTTAACGATCCGATCAAACGTAAGAAGCCCACGGTCTATTTTGTGAACTCGATGTCGGATCTGTTCCACGAGCGGGTGCCGGACGCATATATCGACAAGGTGTTTGCAGTCATTGCGCAAACGCCGCACCACACGTATCAGATCTTGACCAAGCGAGCTGCACGCATGGCGCGCTACTTCCGGACGCGCTCTGTACCTACCAATGCGTGGCTGGGCGTTTCGGTCGAGGACCGGAAGTACGGAGTACCTCGCGTCGACTACCTGCGTCGAGTGCCCGCGACCATCCGGTTCTTGTCCGTCGAGCCGCTACTCGATGATGTAGGTGAGCTTGATCTGACAGACATCCATTGGGTGATTGTGGGCGGTGAGTCCGGTCCGAAGGCACGCCCGATGAAGATGGAATGGGCAGAGGCGGTTCGGGAGCAGTGCCAGGAGCAGGACGTTGCCTTTTTCTTCAAGCAATGGGGGGGCTGGGGCGCAGACGGTAAGAAGCGAGCGAAGGCTGCCAACGGCCGTGAATTGAATGGTCGAACTTGGGACGAAATGCCGATCACCGTCGTTGATCGTGTGGCAGATAGCGAGCAAACGCCGAAGCGAGCTTGATTCTGGGCGCCCGAAAGGGCACATTGCTTGGTTGGAATAGCAAGAGCACGTCAAGCGTGCCACTCAATGTCACAACAATACACTTGGATCTGGGGAGACCCGCCGCCGCTGTTGAAGCGGCATAGCGAGGTCAAGCACGCGCTTCTGCGCAACTATCTGATCGATTATTTTCTGACGCTGATACCGCTGCCGCATCAGGACAAAATTCAGCTGACCATCGTGGATGGCTTTTGCGGTGGCGGGCTCTACCTCAACGAGGATGGTCAGGAAGTTCCGGGCTCGCCGCTCATTATTCTTGAGGCGATCCGCGAAGCCGAAGCCCTTGTGAATCTTCGGCAGGAGCGCCGCAAGCCGGTCAAGATTGACGTCGAGCTGATCTGCATTGATGCCAGCAAGCGATCCCTAGACTATCTCCGGAGCCTGCTTGAGGAGCGCGGGCATGGAGCAGCACTTGCCGACGGCAAAGTGCGCTTGGTCAAAGGCCAGTTTTCGGAACATTGCAGTGCGGCTATTCAGCGATGCCATGATCGAAGCCGACGCTCTGGGCGAGCGCTGTTTATCCTCGATCAGTACGGCTACTCCGACGTGCCGATGCAATGTTTGCACGATATCTTTGCAAAGCTCAAATTTGCCGAGGTTATTCTCACCTTCTACATCGATGCGCTGATTAGCTTCTTGAGTGAGAACAACCTCGAGATCTTCGAGAAGGCCACAGGCTTCACGTCATCCGTCCGCGCGACCGAGATCGACGAAATTAAACAGTCGCCACGCTGGCGCGTCCATCTCCAATCGTCGCTCTATCAGAACCTCACCGACCAGTGCTCGGCTCAGTTCTACACGCCGTTCTTTATCCGCCCAGAGCAGGGTCACGGGGATTTCTGGCTACTGCATCTCTCGCAGCATTGGAAAGCTCGGGATGTGATGGCTTCCACGCATTGGAAGCACCACAATCACTTCTCGCATTATGGGGATGCCGGGTTCAATATGTTCAGCACGGGCTACATCACCAGAATTGACACTGAGCACAGGCTGCAGGCAGGATTTGATTTCAGCGAGGTGGCCGCAGTGGTGAGCAAGGAAACCATGATGGAACAGATCCCCGTCATGCTGTTCGATGGTGCAGAAGGAATGACCTTCGAGCAGTTCTTCCTGAAGCTCATCAACACAACGCCCGCGACTCGAGACATGGTAAAGGATACGCTGCTGGAACTGAACCAAGGCGGTGAGATCGTCGTAGTTGATGAATCAGGTGATCCATCCAGAGCGCGCGTCAATCTGAAGAGCAATCATGTTCTTCGCCTGCCATCACAACGCTCCTTTTCCTTTTCTTGAAGCATCAAAGTCGTCATGCCAGGGAATGTAACCAGTCGTCTATTCGCTTGGGTGTCGGAGGCTGTGAAACTGGTGTTGCGCCAAGTTGAAACTTTAGCAGTGGCGTAAGTGTGATCGAGCGGGGGGGTATTAATGAGCGTTGGGAAAGGGGGCTTGGCGTCCTTCGGGATGACATATCTATCGCCGGACGCGATGCGCGAGGCACGCAAGTTCATGAGCGCGGACCAGAAAGGTGTCCGTGACGAGATCGGCTTCCTGATTGTTCACCAGCGCTACGCCGATCGCTTTTTCCCCGGCACGTCGGTTCTGCACACCAGGCTACGCTACGTACTATTTGTGCCATGGCTTTATCGAGACGAGCACCTGAAGGCGACCAAGGGACAGCGGACGCAGGACAGCATCAAGCGGCGTGAGTACCTGCTTACTGGTCGGCTAATGAAGGAACCCTTCGGCGTAATCGGCATTCGCAACTATCCCGCTCCAGTCGAGCAACGGCCGAGCCAGGTCTATTGGGGCGCGCTGCAGCGCTGGGGCCTTGTGCGTGAACAAGAGGGGACAGCCTTAAGCCGCTATCAGGTAGAGCGGATCGTGTCCAGCAAGCCCGGGGTCTCACTGAAGGACGATGAGGGCGCGCCGCTCGGTGGATCCGCCTGGCCGTTCGTTTGTCCCGAGCCTCCCGAGGAATGGTACAGAGAGGGCGAAGGTACGCTCAGTTTCAAGCTGACGCGTGCGGAGCGGACATTTCTGGCAAGGCGACTGCGCAACCTCACTTCCCCGAAAAACCCTGGTGTGCGTTCGGTCTTCTCGCTCCTGGTGGGCCATGATGTCTCCTTAAGCCGAACAGCCTGGAGTCCGCAGATCTGCGACCTTGCCGAATCCGAGCGTCCCGCACTCGAGCGTGCAGGCCAGGCGGCTGCACTCGCCGCCGTTGGTCGCGCCGTATATGCTGCGCAGGTGGAAACGTTGTGCGACGAGCAGGACGGCGGCCCGCGCAGTGACATGCAGCGCGCCGCGCTCCCAGGTATCTTGGAAAGGTGGGGGATCAAGGCAGATCGCCTCGACTGGAACGCTTTTCTTGAGGACATGCAGGATAAAAGTGAATTCTCTCCGGTAGTCTCGGTCGCGCTGCGCGATACGCTGGACTGGGTGCGGGCGGGACATACGGACCCAATGCGTCTTGAAGCGGTCTATCGGGACGCCGAGATTCATCGGAAAGGACGCCGCGCGCGGCTTTCGAGGAGTCAATCTGGCGTCGATCAGCGTACCGAATGGGACAATGATCACCACCCGAAAGGAGAGCCGCTCCACTATCGGTGGGACCGAGTGCAGATGCTGTTGGCGGACCTCGTGAACGCATGAGGAATCCTCCGAAGGACTTTCCTGGTCAAGCGTTCCTCGAATTGCTCAGGCCGCCTAAGCTGGCGCGGACACAGTTTGCGCTATTTGCCGCCTATTCGGCAGATCCGATTGTCATAGGCGGAGCGCTGCTCAACCTTCACGCGCGCGGCCGTGACAATGCCGGCGGCAATAAGTCGGATTTCGCGGGAGCGATCGAGGCGTTACGCGACCGTGTCCGTTTTGTCGTCCAGCGCGGCCGCATTCATCGTGGGTCAAAACTTCCCAAAATCGCCGCCGTGCTCGATCAGTTCGTCGTTGAGATGCCCTATCGGGAGAGCACGAATAGCTGGCACCCCAAGGCGGCGCTCATCTGCTACGAGGGGGAGAAGGCGCAGCGTTTCTGGCGGCTATGGATCGGCAGCCGTAATCTCACGATGAGCCACGACCTCGATCTCGGGTTGGTTCTCGACGGTGAGAGCCGCCGCCGCAAGGGCAGCCAAATCATCGAGGGCATTGACGTGCTCGGCGCAACGCTAGCACGGGAGGCTGGCCTCCCTGGTTTTGATACGGACAATTTGACTCGCGAGTTGCAAGCAGTGCGCTGGATCGCCCCAGAGGGGATCGACGTGTCGAGCATCGATCTGTGGACGCGCGGTGCTGAGCCTGCCCTGCCATTCAAGACGGGAAAGGCTAACAATATCGTCGTCCTGAGCCCATTCCTGTGCGACACGTTCGCAGCGACGCTCTCCAGCCTGACCAATAGCTGCCAACATCGAACCCTCGTCACCACCTTGCCTGCGTTACGCAAGCTCGGCCCTGACGGTCGAGCAAGCCTCGCCGGCTTCAAATTGCTCTCCTTGGCAGCGCCCAGCCCGGAGAGCGGTGACGTCAATGAGGTCGCGCTGACGCAAGGACGTGACCCTACGTCCGACGAGGAGGGCGAGGGCCTGTCGGGTGCTACGCATTCCGGCCTGCATGCAAAGCTTTTCGCAACGATCGATCGCGACAAGGTCGCAATCGTCGCCGGGAGTGCTAACGCGACCGATCGGGCGTGGTCCGGCCGAAATGCGGAGGTCGTCGCACGTTTTATAGGTGGCAGACCTGAGATCGACGGCATCATGGCGATTGTCGGTTCAGCGACGCCCATTTCCAAGGCATTGCTTGACACGCTGACTGAGAGCGAAGCGGACGCTTCCGAGATACGGCTGGAGCAAGTGCGCTGGACGCTGGCGGATCTACCGATGGTGCTGAGGCGGGATGGCAAGCGGTTTAGCGTTATTTGCGACAAGGCGCCGACTCTGCCCGCTTCTGCGCGATTGGAGGTCGGCCTTGCCACGATGTTGCTCCATCCTTGGGAGAGCAGCGCCTTGGCTGTCGAATTGGGCGAGGTCCCTCTCTCGCTACAGACCGATCTCGTACAATTCCGCCTCACGATGGGTGACCTGCCGGCCGCATCCTGGCTGCAGCGTGTATTTGTGTCGCCACCGATCGATGCCGATCGCGATTCCGCTGCCATCAGCCGCTTCCTGAGTGTCGCCGGGCTGCAGGCTTGGCTGCGCGAGATGCTCGAGGGGGACGGTGTTGTTGGCGCCGAGGACGATTGGGACGCCGAGCCCGAGGGGCGCGGAGCACGCCGCGCAAGCTGGAGGCATAGCGGGTTCGCGCTCGAGGACATCCTCGCGGCCTGGGCAAAGGATCCCGAAAGGAAATTTGATACGATGAAGCGAGTCGACACGATGCTCGATCGCTATGTGGCCGCCGTCCTTGCCCATAGCGAGCATCTCTCGGAGGAGGACCGTGAAGATCTTGCTGCGCTCCAGCAGACATGGGGTGTCGCGCGCGACGTGCTCTTGGCCAAAAAATGAGCAGCAGACCTCGCCCGTTCCAAGAGGCGACCGTAGCCGCAGTCGTCGAGTGCCTCACGGGGAAGGGCAGCCGGCGCTTTCTTGTCGCCGATGAGGTCGGCCTAGGCAAGACGACAGTCGCGCGCGAGGTCGTGAATAAGCTCTCGCGCGGCGGGACCAAGTGTTTCACGGTCTTCTACGTCACCAACAACACGCGGGTTTCTGATCAGAACGCGTCAAGACTCGTCGACTTCCTCGGGGAAAAGCGGGCCAAGCAGCGGGCGCTCTCGAAGGTCGATCGGCTGTCGATGATCCCCCTCGACCAGCGGCCCGACGACAAGGAGTTGCCCTCACCGTTGCGAATCTATTCGCTGGCTCCTCAGACTTCGTTCCCGCCAGAAGGCACGCGGCCGACGCCCGGCGCGGCCGTCGAGCGGGCGTTCCTCGGTTTCCTTCTCGAGCGGGCCGTGCCAGGTGTGCTGGAAATGCTGCCGGATCGCTTCATCCAGCAACGGGCGACGGTGAGTTGGGAAGGTGCCTGCCGGACCGCCGAGCGGTTGATGAGCGGTATCGATCCAAAGCTGGTGACGACTTACCGGAAGGCGCTCAAGGCACGCTTCAACCCGGAAGGGAAGCGCCCAAGCCTGCGTGATCGCATCGTTGCGGCCGCAAGCACAAAGCCGGAAGCCCGGACGTTGACCGTCCTGCGGCGATTGCTGGCCGAGGCATGCCTTGAGGCGACGCCACCCGACCTCATCATCTTCGACGAGTTCCAGCGGTTCAGGGAGATGCTGGCACCGGCCGCTGGCGATCGTCTCGGCCACGCCCTGCTCGGCATTGGCAAGAAGAAGCTGCCGATGCTGCTGCTCTCTGCTACGCCCTATCGGCTCTATGGCGAATCATGGGATGGAAAGGAGGGCCCACAGGCTCATGAAGAATTGTTCGAGACGATTGAGTTCCTAACCCGGAGCAAGGAAACTAGGGAGCAGGCCGAGCTGCTCTTTGCAAGCTTTGGCGAGATCCTGCGCGCGATCGGCGATGCTGAGGACGACGTCTCGATCCTGTCCTCAAGGAGCGTGCGGAGGCGACACGTGACCGGATCGATACTCTGTTGCGGCCCTGCATTGCGCGCACCGAGCGTCCGCCGGTCACCGGCGAGGATCACCAGACGCGTCGCACCCCTCTACCCGTAACAGCGACCGATCTTCGGATTTTTAGGCATTTTGCCGAACCGTTGACGCCGCGCAACCGCTCGGCGGCGTCGGCTTATTGGCTTTCGGTGCCGCTCCCTGCGCAGGCCCTCGGGCACCGATACAAGATCGCCGACAAGATCGAGTTCAAGCACACCGTCGGTGTGCCGCAGCTACGGTCCGCGCGGCGCCCGAGCGACAGCAAGGACGGTTGGGGCAGTCCGAAATTGCGCGCACTCCAGGCGATCGCGAAGAGTTCGGAACTGGCGCTGCCCTGGGTCGCCCCATCAATGTACTGGTGGCCCCTCGCCGGGCCTTGGGCGGGCCGGCCGGCCCAGAAGACGTTGCTCTTCAGCCGATTTCGCGCCACGCCACAAAGCGTTGCCGCGCTGGTGAGCTTGACGGTGGAGGACGCCTATCTCGGCACCGCGGCCACTTCTCGCCGTCGTCCGTGGGAGAGCAAGCGGCTCGCGCCGCAGTCCGGCTTGCCGGTCATGGCGCTCTTCCATCCTTCCCCGCTCCTGATACGCGCGACCGATCCTCTGAAGGGCAACTTCAGGACAGCGCGTTATGCGCTCCGGACCGTGACCGGCCAGCTGCGGCGCGTGCTGCAGGATCTGAAAATCGAGGTCCGAAGCAAACCGAAGAAGGACGCGGAACGAGCGCGTCCGCTGTGGAATCTGCTCGCCGCGATCGAGCGGAGGTCGGGCGATTATGCCGCAACTCAGGATGCATGGAGCAAGACGGCCGGCGATGAAGCGGTGCTCGGGCGGATCGTCGCTGACCGGAAAGATCACGAGCCGATCGATTGGATCAGTGCCGAGGAACTTCGCCGCCTAGCCGAGATCGCGCTGGCGGCGCCGGCAGTTGCTGTCGGCCGTGCCCTCCGGCGGCATTTTCCCGCTGCTGTTGACCCGGACCACATATATCAGCTGATCTGGTTCTGCTGGCACCGCCTGCGCCCGTATCTCGACAATCGGGTGTTCTGGGGCCGACTTGGAGAAGGGAATCTGACTTCCGTGCTGTTGGCGGCGGTGCGCGATGGTGGGCTCGAGAGCGTGCTGGACGAGCATTTCTGGCTTGCGCAGGGGCAGGCCGATCCGTCCCAGCTCTTAGAAGAGCTCGCGTCGGCGCTTCATGCCTCTCTCGGCTGGTTCACGTTCCGTGGGATACCGACGTCATCGAAGCCGATTCGGCTGCGTTGTCACGCGGCGGTCCCGTTCAGCGGTACCGACAGTGTCGATGGCGAGGCCGCGCAGCGTGCCCTGAATGAGCCCGAGGTCGAAACGCCGCCGCGATCGGAAGGTCTTCGGCGAGCCTTCAACACGCCGTTCTGGCCACACGTCCTCGCCACGACGTCGATCGGGCAGGAGGGGTTGGACTTTCACAGTTGGTGCCGGCGCATCGTGCATTGGGATTTGCCGTCCAACCCGGTCGACCTCGAACAGCGCGAGGGCCGTATCTCGCGCTATGGTGGCCTTCTGGTACGCCGACCGCTCGGTGAGGAGGTGCGCGGCGACGCGGTCGTCGCCGGCTCCTCGGGGCGCTCGCCTTGGAAGGAGGCGGCCGCGCTGGGCGAGAATCGCTTTCCCAACGAGACGGGGCTGTCTCCTTGGTGGACTTTCAAGAGCGCTGACGTCGACCGGCACGTGCTGACCCTGTCGAAAAGCCGCGACATTGCTCGTTTCGATCACCTTCAACGTCAGCGCCTGCTTTATCGGCTGGCGCTGGGACAGGCTAACCAGGAGGATTTGGTCAATCACCTCGCGAGGGGTAGTGACGAAAAGATCGCTGAATTGAGCGCCCTAGCGCTCGATCTCCGTCCGCGCTCAGCTGATAAGAATTGCTGATGAGGATGAATTTGGGCGAACTTGTTCGTCGCCTGCAATGCGCTCACAATCGCGCGCTGTCAGGGTATAGGCGGACGCTCGTGGGGTCGTCGCCCAACAGTCGTCTTGGCCGATACCCGTCCTCCTGCGTGACCAGGCAAGTCTGACCGATGTTGGCAAGCTGTCCGGGTGAAGCTGCGGAGCGTCCCTCTGCTAGGGACTACGTCGTGCAACAATCGGACCAGTCGCGAACCATTTCGAGCTCCGCTTAAGCGGAGGGTGCACTTTTACTTCCACACGCCTATGCAACAGCTGCTCGGTAATCTCCTCGGTTTATTGAAGATGTATCGACTGAAACGACGAGGCGTGTTTTCAACAGCACGCGATCGTCGAGTTCAACCGGATCGAAACTTCAAGCGGTATTTCGCCCTGATGCAGCAGATCTCGATGAGATTTCGCGCCATAAGGAGGATCCTTGCATCGAGGGTAGCGTTGCTAAGGAACGATGACCTCGACAACGAAGTGCTGTGGCTTCAGCTCAGAATGATCATTGAACTCGCGACGTTCGGCGCCGTGGCCGCCGACGAGAAGGGGTATGCAGCTCGGCGGATAGACGCAAGGAATCCAAAGAGCTATACCGAGGATGGAAAGGTGAACAAGATCCTGCCGACGCTCAAGTCTGTCAGTCCCGATTTCTATCTCCCAATCCCGTTGGAAGACGCCGTGAGGCTGGATGATGCAGGGACGTTTCACGTCAAGAGTAAGACGTTCGCGGACGCCGAGCGCCTGATCCAGATTCACAACCGCGCGGGCGAGCACCTTCACGCTCACAACCCGCTATCAGCCGAAAAGCGCGCAGAAAACGAAGCCCGCGTAAAGGCATCGCGGCAGGCCTTCTTGGAAGACTACGCCTTCGTCTGGAACGTGCTGAAGATCCATCTGAAGGCATGCCTGATCTTCGACGAGGTGTCCGGTCACCCCATTGATCACGAGAACCCCGATCTCTTTTGGTTTGTGATTTTCGACGAGTCCATGCGTGGCCCCGGCGTGACCATGTTCAGAAGCAGTCCGGAGGGGTGAGCGAGAGAGGCTCGGCACGGCATGCACTCCGCCACAGTGGAGCGCCAAAGGCGGCGATCAGTCGCCATTGCTGCGCGACCAGATCAGGTTGTGCGCGTTGTCTTCGCCCTCGACAAGGAAGGCATAGATGGCGGCCGGAAACGACGGGTCGTCTAGGGCTGCCGGGGATACGGACTGTCCGCGCGACTGAGCTTCTTCCAGCCGGCACCAAGCGAACTCGCCCTGCGCAATGATCCAGTAGGGCGTATCGCCATGCAGCGAATGCCGGTGAACCGCCGGCCTAGATCAACGACCTTTAGTGGCGCTGTGTGTACCACCTTTGATGAACGGAATCTCGATGCGAGTGATACCGTTACGACGTTATGGCAAAGCCCTCGACGAAGTCGCCATTGCCCTGGGTGACGGCGCGATGCGGCTGCAATTCAGTCCGGGATCGGACGAGCCGTGTTGCAATACTCCGCCCAATCCTCCATCAGTCGAATCCGCTTCTGGAACAGATCCCCACGTGCGTAAGCTGCTTCGGCTTTGTCGGGCAGCTTATGTGACAGCGCCGCTTCGACCACTTCGCGGGCGTGCGGAGTCGTTTCACCGGCCCAATCACGGAAAGTGGAGCGGAATCCGTGAACGGTAGCGTACTCAGGAGAAATGTCCATCCGCTTGAGGACGGCGCTCATGGCGGCGTTGGAAAGAGGCTTGCCCGGTTTTCCACCGGCAAAGACATAGCGGCGGCCGACTCGTCGTGCGTCTTCGATGAATGGAGCCACGGTTTCCACTGCGCGGTCTGGAAGCGGGATACGGTGCTCCTTTTCTTTTTTCATACGTCCTTCCGGTATCGTCCACTGCCTGTTGGATAGATCGAATTCAGCCGGTTCCGCAAGAATTAGCTCATTGGTACGTCCGACAGCGAGTATCAAAAATTCGAGCGCTCGAGCGGCTGTTCCAGATTGCTTTCGGAGATCGGCAATGAACGTGCCGATCTCTCGGTACGGGAGGGCAGGGTGATGTTCGACCTTCTGCACCTTGGACCGCTTAGGGAGCAGCTTGTCTAGGTGGCCCTTCCATCGTGCTGGGTTGTCTCCTTTGCGATAGCGATGCACCGTGGCCCAGTCAAGAATAATCTCTATGCGGTTTCGTACCCGCGACGCAGTTTCGGTTTTGCTTGTCCAGATTGGTGTAAGAGCCTTCATGACCAGTTCGGTATCGATCAGATCGACCGTAACTTTCCCGAAGAACGGCGAGGCATACGTCGCAAGGGTGTTTGTCCATTGGTCAGCATGTTTGGCGTTCTTCCAGCCAGGGCGGTGGGCATCGATATAGGCCTTCGAGCAGTCGTCAAATGTTTTCCGTAGCGCTTGGTTAGCTCTTGTAGCCAGCGAGGCAGCTTTCCGTGCGTCGATCGGGTCGATGTCGTCAAGAAGTTGCCTGCGGCAGTCAAGTGCTCGCATTCGGGCCTCTGCCAAGCTGACGGTATGTAATGCTCCGAGCCCCATGAACCGGGCGCGGCCATCGCGCATGTATCTAAATACCCAAGACTTCAGCCCGCTGGAAGTGACCTGTAAGTACAGCCCGCCACCATCGGCGTAGTAGCCCTTTTTTGTGGCGTGTGCCACGCGTGTCGCGCTGAGCTTATGAAGTAGCCTCGGCATCCTAGCTTCTCCGACCTACAAATTGACCATCAAAATGATAGCGGAATTCGTCGGATTTAACGAGTATCTCACGGATCGATTTCTAGATAAGTCCTTGGTTTATAGTAATTATTGTGAACTCGGTGGAACGCGGCGGAACTCTGTTAGGCGGACTCCGTCTCCGCCATTGAAGGCGGCTGAAACCCCGTAAGTTCAAGGACTTACGGGGTTTTTGTTTTTTCTGGCCCATCATTCAGCCCATCATTGGGCAATGTTTCACGGCTGGCCCGTTGATTCCGCTCGGCGCTTGACGCCCGCCACGTGGCCGCTGCGCTCCGCTAGAATCCGGCTATGTCCACGCTGCCCTGAAGGAGGCCGCGATGAGCAAGCCGTGGGAAAACGATAGCTGCGCGACGGTGCAGGCGTGCTACAACGTGTATCCCGTTGCGGAAGCGGCGGCCTTGTGGTGCAACGTTCCACGTGACCAGGTTGGTCAGGTGCTGCGCGAAGCTTCCGCACTCAACCAAACCGACGCGCTTGGCAAAGCGATCCTCAAGCACCCGTATATCAAGTGTCTTGAACCACGGATTGGTGCGATCCATCAAGCCATCGATTACGGGCAGCTTCCCGTGTGCCGGGAGAACGGTCGCCGCGTGGTCGACGAGCACGTAGCGTATGGACGTCGTTACGTTTACGGGCTCGATCTCAAGGAATGGGCGAAGGAAATTGCGCCGAGCGAGCGCCCTGCATTCCTGTTCGATGACGTGGAGCGCGGTATTCATCCGGGCATCACGCAGGAAGTGTATCAGTCGCTCAAGGCCGCACACGATGCGAAGGAACAGAACCTGACCCGTGCTAACGGACGCATTCGCGAACTCGAAGAAGAGAAGACCAACGCCGAAGCCGAACGCAATTCCCTGAAAGACATGGTGGAACGCATGAGCGCGCAATTAAAGAGCGCGCCGCCAGGCGAGCGTTCGGAAACGACCTATCTCAACATCATTGCGGGCTTGGTGCGCCTGCTAACACCTTCGCCAGTGCAGGACCTTGCGGGGGCGAGCTATGACAGTCAGGCTGCCCTCATACAGGCTTTGCTGGCAGCGTTTCCTTCCAGCCCCGGAATTTCACAGCGCACGTCGCAAGAGCGGTTCGCGGCGGCGAACCGCAGCATCGACGCATCCTGAAGCGTTCGCCGTGCGTGCCACCGCAATTGCGGTACGGCACGCCGCAACTGCGGTGCATTTCCACGCGCCGCGAGCTTGAATGAGAGTCATGCCGCGCCAGTCCGGCGCGCACTTTCTTATCGAAGGTGAAAACATGGCCGCTCAATCCATCCCCATCCTGATCCCGCGCAGCCGCGTGTCGCAGATTACCGGCATGCAACGTAGCGCGTTGTATGAACGCATCGCGCGCGGTGATTTTCCGAAGCCCGTCACCATCGGTAGCGCGGCGGTTCGCTGGATCGAGGCAGAAGTCGTCGCCTGGGTGCAACAGCAGATTGACGCAAGCCGCGCACAGCAACCGGCCAAGGGTGCCCGTCGTGAACGCGCCTGAAGTGTACGGCGGCGCGTTGTCCGACGATACCAAAGCAATCGCCGCCGCTCGCACCGAATTCTGGATGCGCTGGCGCGGCGAGCCTCCCTGCTACGCCGCATCGCGCCGCCAGACCGCACGGCGGGTCCAAAGCACCGAGGCGGCTTCCGACGCGCCGACCAATCCGCCAGCCGCGCCCGTTGTGAGCGCAGCGACCCACCGTAAGGGCGACGCGTTGCTTGCCCGCTTCGAACGGCTGATCGAAAAGGAACTGGCACGCTGCGAGGGCCGGATGGCACTGGACGAGTGGCGCGCGCATCGCGCATGGATCGAGGAACATGCGCGCGGCTGTCTGTGGGAAGCACTCGCGCATCACGCGGCGAAGGAGACGGACATTGCAATCGGACGCAAAACAGGTGGACGCGGAGCAGGCGTGCCGAACAAGGTCACCGCCGACATCAAGGCGCTGGCTGGTCAATACAGCGGTGAGGCCGTCGCGTGCCTGGTGGACCTGATGCACCATGCCGGGAAGGAACAGGTGCGGCTGACGGCATCGTGCGAGCTTTGGACCGCGCCGTTGGAAAGGCGACCCAGCGCGCCGAGGTGAGCACGACGCTGGAACCTTCGCCCGCCGACTACAAGGCGATGAGCGACGACGAACTCTGGGCGATTCTCTATGCCGGACGCGCTGAACGCGAGCAGACGCCCAACGGTGAGCAATAGCATTTTGCGAGAGTCACCATTCTGACAATTGTTTGCAAAAAATCAGGCCATGGCTAATTGGCGCTGACGACCTGTTCGCCATAGCGTGGTGCGTCCCCATTCATCCAGGAGCGCACCGAATCCATGACGAGCAACCCCGCACCAAATACACCCCAGACACCGCCAACGCCAGCGGCGCGCCTCAAGCAACTCGCGTTTGCCTTTCCCTTCCAGCGCAAGGCGCAGGGCAGTTCCGGCGCGGGCACCCAGTTCACCGACGAGCACGACATTTACCGGCTGCTGGCCCAGAGCGAGCCGTCCGGCTCGTATCTCGTCAGCCGCAAGGGCATGTGGCACGGTGGGATTCACATCACGGAGGCGGGCGCTGGGCAGGCACTGGACCTTGAAGCTGGATTGCGCTGCATTGCAGACGGCGTACTCATCGCCTGGCGCGCCGACAGGGACTACCCAGTCAGTGAAGTCGCAGTGAACGGCAGTAACGTGCCGCTTCAGGCTCCCTACAGCACGGCCTTCGCCCTGGTGCAGCACGAGATGGAGTTTCCGCGCGGCACGAAGCTGACGTTCTACAGCCTGTACATGCATCTGATGTCCAACGCCGACTACGACAGTAACTTCCCGAAGCGGCAGAAACCGGCGTACTGGTCGCGGCAGTGGCAGATCACGCAGTACGCACAGGACAAGCCCCAGCCGGGTCCCGGTGGACAGACGGCGGACCCGTCACAGGTGGGGCTGCACGTGCGCAAGACGCCTGGCGGTGCTGTCCTTGGCATCCTGCCGCAGGGCGCGGGCGTCAGCATCGGCAAGACGGAGACGGCGCACGGCGCAACGTGGGGCCAGCTAACGGACCTGAACGGCGCAACGCTGTATGCGCCTGTAGCAGGCGGCTACATCGCGCCCGCCGCCGCCATTCACCGCTGGATTTACCTGGGCGCGCAGAACGGCGGCCCGGTTGCCAAAGAAACCATTCCGGATTCGATCTTCGACCGGATAATCGTCACAACGAACCAGGCGTGCAGCCAGGGCGACCCGCAGGGAACCGGAGGCGGCATTCCCGTCAAGGCGGGCGACCTGATCGGCCACCTTGGCCGCTACGACCCGCTGGACCCGTGTTCAGCCGGAACCCGGATGGTGCACATCGAGGTGTTCTGCGACGGGAGCATCGGGCAGTTCATCAAGGCCGGACGCGCGGGGGTCACCGCCAATATCCGGCACCCGGATCAGTGGAGCCAGCTTGGCTTGTCCGCAGCCCCGACGATACTGCGCGTTGACCGTGGGACCACGCTCTATCGCGATCATGGGCAGCAAGGGGCGGATGCGAAGCAAACCGATGTAATCCAGGTCTACCGGTTCGCCGCACTGCCACAAGACACGGCGCACCTGTTCACGGAGGCAACACCGGGCAATGACGGTGAGAAGCGGCGCTGGTGGAAAGTGGACAGCGCGGATGTACAACGCAATCCCATCACCGGATGGATACGCGAGCAGAGTTTTGCCGGTGGCCGCGTGACGCGTGAGTTTGCGCAAAGCTGGATCGATTTCGAGTGTCACGACGAGGGCCACGATCCGGCGCACACCATTTTTGCAACCACGGATGACTATGTGAACTATGCGCTTGGCAGTGATACGCCCGGTGCGGGTTCACTCGGCAAGCTAAGCCCACTCATGGCCGCGATCTATCGTGCGCTGTATCCGACCGGTGACGGCCTTCATGCGGCGGACGAACTCAGCGCCTCGGGGCAGAACCCGCAGGGCGCGAGATTTCCGTGGGTCGCCTTTCGCGCATCGCGCCTCATTCCAAAGCACGAAAGCGAATGGGCCAACCCGGCAAAGTGGCAGGAACTGGTTAGCGCCATCGAACAGCGTACCGGCCCGAAGCCCGAGCATGAGGCGGAGAAAGCGCGCATCGCGAAGCTTGCGTGGTGGGACGAGGTGCAGGCCGGGGTGGCGGGTTTTCCGGGGCCGGAGGTCTATCACATCAATCCGATTGGATTGGTGGGCAATTTCCTTGAGAACTGTGATTGTGCTGCTCGGTTCAAGAAAATATCAAAAATCATTCTTCGGCATGAAGGCGGATACGTTAATAGGAGTGACGACAAGGGCGGTCCGACGAACCATGGTATTGCATGGCCCACATGGCAAGAATATGCACAGGAGGACGTGGGTGTCGCACCTACACTGGATAACTTGAAGAATCTAACGGAGCAACAAGCCGAGGCTATTTATCTGAAGCGCTATTGGGAGCCGAAGGGATTTTGCGGCTTTAAGGATGAGCGCGTAGCTTTAATGGTCTATGACTGGAGCATAACTTCTGGAGGAGCGGCATTGCAGATTCAGAAACTGTTAAACCAGAAATATCAATCAAATATTGTGGAGGATGGTGGCATGGGAAAACAAACGGTCAATGCTATCAATGCCATCCCGGATCAGCAAACCTTGCTTGAGGATATAGCATCGATTAGGCGCCGATACTACACGAATCTCACAATCAAGGATCCCGGTCAAATTGGGAATCTTAAGGGATGGCTAAACAGGGTCAATGATTGCTTGCAGGTGCAAGTATGAATATACGTAATTGCGCTATACTTTTGACAGTGGCATTGAGTCCTCTGTTTTTTCATTCAATTGCAAGAGCGGCGGATGGTGAATTTTCAGGGCATTGGGAATACGTAGAACATATAGCAGGGTCAAGTAAGCCGTATTCGACCTTTGAAATAAAGCTCCACGAAGCGGGTGATGGCGCAGTGACTGGCTCTTATTGCTTTATCACGCAAAATGGAAGTCGAATCGATTGTGACGTCAACGGGGCCGAAAATATTTCTGGACAAGTGCGCGGAGACGGACAACACGCGGAGGTCCACTTTTACTCTTTTTTTGGTGCAAAAGATGGTTGGGCAGATTTGGCTAGTTCCGGTAATGAATTGACGTGGAAGGTCACGAAGAACCCTAAGGGCGATTTTTTCTATGGCCCTTATTCAGTAACTCTGACCCGGAAGCAAACCGATGTTCACCAAGGCGAGCGTCAGGTGATTGTAGACAAAGCCTACTTGTATCCTACGCCATCGGAAACGAAGGTTAGAACGTATATCGTTAAAGGGGAATATGTGAAATTGATTAGCGTTTCAGATGATCTGAAATTTTGGAAGATCTCATATTCTGGAAAAAATGGCGTCAGCATAGAGCGCTGGATTGATTGTCACGCCATCAATTCCTGTCCTTGCACCAACCTGTAAAGCGTGACGTGGCTCGAAATCACACGTTGATACCGCGCACATGCGCCGCCCATTTTTGCATCATCGGGCGGCGCTGTTCCATCAAATCGCTTCTGTGATAAGCCGCTTCAGTTTTGTTCGCGATGGTATGCGCGAGCGCACGTTCGGCAAGGTCGCGGGCATAGCCGTGTTCGCTTGCCCAATCCCTGAACGAGCTTCTGAAACCATGCGCCGTTGCTACACGTCTAGGCGTGTCGCTTGGGGCTTTCACGCGACGAAGAAAAGACGTAAGCACCATGTCACTAAGAACCTTCTGACGCGGCGATGGAAAGGCCAGTGTCTCGTGCAGCTTCTGTTCCTTCAACCGCTTGACGAGTTCGAGCGCTGCCGACGAGAGGGGCACGCGGTGTTGCTCTTTCGCCTTCATCCGCTCGCCCGGTATCGTCCACACACCGGCCTTCAAATCAAACTCGTCCCACGTCGCGCCGCGCACTTCGCCGCTACGCGCCGCCGTCAATATCAGGAACAGCAGGGCGGCGCGCGTGGCTTCGCCCTGTTTGAATTCGGCAACATGCCTTTTCACAAAAGCAGGCACGTCGCGCCACGGCATCGCGGGTTGATGCTCTTTGCGGGCGTTCTGCTTTGGGAGAATGTGATCGACAACCGAAACTGGGTTCGCCGTGATATGACCGTGCGCCCACGCCCATTGCATAACCGCGTGCATCCGCTGACGGGTTCGGCTCGCGGTCTCTGCCTTCTCTAGCCATATAGGCCGCAATACGTCGGCGCAGTCGGCGGGCGTCACCGCGTCGAGCTTCCTGTCGCCGAGCTTCGGAAGGACGTAGGTTTCGAGTGTGCTGATTCACTGCGCGGCATGCTTCGCGTTCTTCCATCCTGGCTTGAGTTCTTCGTGAAGCTCGCGCGCCGCCTTCTCGAAGGTGAGCGCGGCGGCGGCGATGCTGGCGACATGCTGTTCGCGGTCGCGTTCCTCTAGCGGGTCTTTGCCCGCATCAAGAAAACGGCGCATTGCGAGCGCCTTCTCACGCGCGTCCACAATCGAGACTTGAGGATAGACGCCGAGGCCCGCATCGCGGCGTTTGCCTGTTACAGGACTGGTAAAGCGCAGCGTCCACTTGCAGCCCGTCTTGCCGGGGGTGAGCATCAACCCCGTTCCTTGCCTTCAAAAACCGGCTTGTCGCCGGGTTGCAGCGCCTTCGCCTGCCTGTCAGTGAGTGCCATGTCAGCCCATCGTACAGCCCATCGCCAAGTGGCGGATAGCGCCGGAATAGTATAGCCTGATACAACCTCGCTTTTCGACTGAACCCCTTATGTGTATGGGAGTTGCTGGACACCTACGGATTGAGGCGGATTGATTTATGGCGGCCTCCGTCTCCGCCAGTTATATGGCGGCAAAACCCCGCAAGTTTTCGGACTTGCGGGGTTTTTGTTTTTTCACGTACGCAGTTGATCCGTGGGTGACGGAACGCTCAGGACTACGGAGCGCTGTGTAACGGCCTGCTTACGACGACGAATCGTTCGATTGGAGCGGCGTTGTCGTCCCGATGCTGCATTACGCTGCAATCAAGAATGCAACCAGCAGCACAACGGTCCGGCTTGCGATGCTATGCTGCGGGTCGCTGTCATCGGGCGTAGCCCGGCATGTGTGCTGCAAGCGGCATCGACCGGATCGGCGTCATGCGCCTTGCCCTGGCGGGCCGTACAGGCTACGCCGGTGTAACGAGACGTTACGGTGACCCGCGCACGCGGCGTTTATGCATCAGTTATTACAAAACTGAAATATGCGGTTCGCGAGCCTGCGCTATATTTCCTGCAACAAAATCATTCGCAAAAAGGTGAGTCCATGAAGTTCCCACGTATTCTTGCAATGCTCGTCGGGGGTCTGGCTATCGGTGCGTCGGGTGCGGCCATGGCTGGCGTGAGCGTTGGTGTCAATATCGGCGTTCCAGCCCCGGTTTATGTCGCGCCGGCGCCGGTCTATGCGCCTCCGCCGCCCCCGCCGGTCGTCTATCAGCCTGCACCGGTCTATGCCGCGCCGGCCATCGTGGTCGGCTGGTATGGCGACCGCTACTGGGACGGCCGCCGCTACTGGGGCCGCGACGAGTGGTATCGCCATCACGGCCGTGGCTGGGGCCACGGCGAACGCGGCGGCCCGGACCATGGCGAACGCGGCGGCCCGGACCGCGGCCGCTGGCACTAAGCGAGTCGTGCGCGGCGCTCTGCGCCGCAAAAGAAAAGCCGCCCAAAAAAGGGCGGCTTTTTTGTGCCTTGCCGTTGCCCGCGCAACGAGGCGCAGGCAGTGTGTTATTCGCCAAGACCCGCCATGACGCCGACCACCGCGTGAAAGCCCCCGTCGACGTGCATGATCTCGGCGGAAATACCGCTCGCGAGATCGGAGAGCAGGAACGCGGTCGAGTTGCCGACCTGTTCGATCGTCACATTACGTTGCAGCGGCGCGTTCGCCTCGACAAAGCCGAGAAGCTTGCCGAAGCTCTTGATGCCGCTCGCTGCGAGCGTCTTGATCGGGCCGGCCGAAACGCCGTTCACTCGGATGCCCTTCGCACCGAGCGAAACCGCGAGGTAGCGCACGCTTGCTTCGAGCGAAGCCTTCGCGAGGCCCATCGTGTTGTAGTTCGGGATCGCGCGTTCGGCGCCGAGGTAGGTGAGGGTGACGAGCGATGCGTTCTCGGCGAGCATCGGCACTGCAGCTTTCGCGAGCGCGGGGAAGCTGTACGACGAAATGTCGTGCGCGATACGGAAGTTCTCGCGCGTCATGCCGTCGAGAAAATCGCCCGCGATCGCTTCGCGCGGTGCGAAGCCGATCGCGTGGACGAGGCCGTCGAGCGTGTCCCAATGCCGTTTGAGATCGACGAAAAGGGCTTCGATCTGCGCGTCGTCGGCGACGTCGCACGGGAACACGAGGTTACTGCCGAACTCGTTCGCGAATTCTGTGATGCGGTCCTTGAAACGCTCGCCGACATACGTGAACGCCAACTCCGCACCTTCGCGCTTGCAGGCCTGCGCGATGCCGTATGCAATCGAACGGTTCGACAGCAGTCCGGTTAGCAGGATGCGTTTGCCAGCGAGGAAGCCCATGGATTCTCCTAATCAGTTCAATGCGTCGCGCGCCTCAAAATGCCGCGCCGCGCGGTTTGGGTAGAATTCTCTCACAAGACACCGCTCACTGGACAAATCGCCACCCATGATGACAGGAACGCCCGCCAGGGCAGCGCGCGCGCAGCGCGGGCAAACGGTTGCGACGCGGCTTGGCGCGTGGGCGAAGAGGGGCGCGGCCTGCGGTCTGGCACTTGTGTTGTCGTTCGCGGCGATGCCCGCGCACGCGGTCTTTGCGATAGCGCAATATGGCGAGCCGAAGTACCCCGCGGACTTCAGGCACTTCGACTACGTGAACCCGGATGCTCCCAAGGGCGGCACGCTCGTGCTCGCGAACCCGGACCGTCTCACGAGCTTCGACAAGTTCAATCCGTTCACGATGCGCGGCAACGCGGCGCCCGGCCTCGGCATGATGTTCGAGAGCCTGACGACGGGAAGCATGGACGAGGTGGCGTCGGCGTACGGTCTGCTTGCCGACGACATCCGCATCGCACCCGACGGGCTCTCGGTGACGTTCCATCTGAATCCGCGCGCGCGTTTTTCGAACGGCGACGCGGTTGCCGCCGACGACGTCAAATTTTCGCTCGACACGCTCAAGAGCCGCCAGGCGGCTCCGACGATGCAGGCGTACTTCAGCGACATCGCGCGCGCGGTGGTCGTCGATCCCGCGACGATCCGCTTCGAGTTTCGCAACCGCAACCGCGAGCTGCCGCTGATCGCGGGCGGCATGCCGGTGTTCTCGCACAAGTGGGGATTGCGCGCGGACGGTAGTCGCATTCCGTTCGACCAGCTTGCGTTCGAGATGCCGATCGGCAGCGGGCCCTACGTGATCGAACGCTACTCGAACGGCCGCACGATCGCCTACAAGCTCGATCCGCACTATTGGGGCAAGGACTTGCCGGTGCGCGTCGGCACGAACAACTTCGAGCGCATCACCTACAAGCTCTATTCCGACGACGTGGCGCGTCTCGAAGCGTTCAAGGCCGGCGAATATGACACGCTCGTCGAATACGTCGCGCGCAACTGGGTGCGGCGTGACGTCGGCAAGCGTTTCGACAGCGGCGAACTCATCAAGCGCGAGTTTGCGCAGCACAACGGCACGGGCATGCAGGGCTACGTCATGAACCTGCGCAAGCCGCTTTTCCAGGACGTGCGCGTGCGGCAGGCGCTCGATCTCGCGCTCGACTTCCAGTGGCTCAACCGCATGCTGTTTTACAGCCAGTACAAGCGGCTCGACAGCTGGTTCGCGAATACCGTCCTGCAGGCGAAGGGGCTGCCGTCGCCGGGCGAACGCGTATTGCTCGATCCGTGGCGCAAGGAGCTCGACCCGGCCGTGTTCGGTTTGCCGCCGGTGCAGCCGGATACCGATCCGCCCGGCTCGCTGCGCGCGAATCTGCTAAAGGCGCGCGCGCTGCTTGCCGACGCGGGCTGGACGTATCGCGATGGCGCGCTGCGCAACGCGCAGGGCCAGCCGTTCGTCTTCGAGGTGCTCGACGATACGGCTGCGTCCGCGCAGTGGGCGCCGATCATGGCGCAGTACACGCAGGCATTGGCGCGGCTCGGCATCGGCGTGAACTATCGCTCGGTGGATTTCGCGCTCTACCAGAAGCGGCTCGACGACTTCGATTTCGACATGACGACGATCCGCTTTCCCGACGTGCAGGTGCCCGGCGCGGAGCAGGTCGACCGCTTCGGCGGCAAGTCCGCCGGCGAGCCCGGCTCGGGCAATCTGATCGGCGTGAAATCGCCGGCTGTCGACGCGATCCTCAAGGCGTTGACGCAGGCACAGACGTTCGATCAGCTGCTCGACGCCACGCACGCGCTCGACCGGGTGCTGATGCACGGCTACTATGTCGTACCGCAGTGGTACAGCGCGACACACCGCGTCGCGTTCCGCAATACGCTCGCTTATCCGGCGAAGCTGCCGTTGTACTACGGCGCGAACGACTGGATCATCTCGACGTGGTGGTTCAAGCCGCAGCAGGGCGCCAAACCCTGACGCGAATTCATCACGCAGTCGCAACTCACGGACGCCAGGATCATGTGGAGCTATATCGTCAAACGCCTGCTGCTGATGATCCCGACGCTGCTCGGCGTACTCACGCTGACTTTCGCCGTGATCCAGTTCGTGCCGGGCGGTCCCGTCGAACAGGCCGTGCGCGAACTGCGCCGCGGTGCGGAGCAGGGCATGCCGTTCGGCATGCGCGCGCACTCGGGCGTCGACGCGCAGCAGGTCGCGCAGCTAAAGGCGCTCTATGGCTTCGACAAGCCGCCACTTCAGCGCTATGTCCTGATGCTCCGGCGCTTCGCGCGCTTCGATCTCGGACAGAGCTATTTCCATCACCAGAGCGTGTGGTCGCTGATCGTCTCGAAGCTGCCTGTGTCGATCAGCATCGGGCTCTGGACGTTCTTTCTCACGTATCTGATATCGGTGCCGCTGGGCATCGCGAAAGCGGTGCGCAACGGCTCCCGCTTCGACCTTGTGACGAGCCTGATCGTGCTGATCGGCTACGCGATCCCGGGCTTCGTGCTCGGCGTGCTGCTGCTCGTGCTGTTCGGCGGCGGCACGTTCCTGCAACTGTTCCCGCTGCGCAATCTCACGTCCGACGACTGGGACACGCTTTCGTGGGGCGGCAAGATCCTCGATTACCTCTGGCACATCACGCTGCCCGTGACGGCATCGGTGGTGGGCAGCTTCGCCGTGACGACGATGCTCACGAAGAACGCGTTCCTCGAAGAGATCCGCCGGCAATACGTGATGACCGCGCGCGCGAAGGGCCTTTCCGAGCGCACCGTGCTCTGGAAGCACGTGTTCCGCAACGCGCTGCTGCCGCTCGTGGTGGGTTTTCCGGCGGCGTTCATCGGCGCGTTCTTCACGGGCAGCCTGCTGATCGAGACGCTCTTTTCGCTCGACGGCCTCGGGCTGCTTTCGTACGAGTCGGTGGTGCGGCGCGACTATCCGGTCGTGCTCGGCACACTCTATCTCTTCACATTGATCGGGCTGCTGACAAAACTGATTTCCGATCTCTGCTACGTGTGGGTCGATCCCCGCATTCAATTCGAACAACTGGAGCGCTGAGTTGAACCGAGTCCGCCCGAGCGGCACCGTCGAATCCGGACTGCGTACCGAGTCCGTGCGCGAGTTCAAGTCGCCCACGCCCGCGCGTCGCGTGTGGGCGCGCTTCAGGCAGCAGCGGCTCGGCTACTGGAGCCTGATCGTGTTTGTCGTGGCGTTCGCGGCGAGCCTCGCGGGCCCGCTCTGGTGCAACGACAAGCCGCTCGTCGTGCGCTACGACGGGCATCTGTATTTCCCGCTCTTCAAGGCGTACCCGGAGACCGCGTTCGGCGGGGACTTCCCGACACCCGCCGACTATCTCGATCCGTACATCCGCCATCGTTTCGACGCGCCCGGCAACTTCGCGTTCTATCCGCCGAACCCGTACTACTACGACACGCTCAACTATTTTTCGAAAGTGGCGAATCCGGCGCCGCCGTCGCGGCAGAACTGGCTCGGCACCGACGTGAGCGGACGCGATCTGTTCGCGCGGCTCGTCTACGGCTTTCGCGTATCGGTGGAGTTCGGTCTCGTGCTGACCGCGATCGGCACGGTCATCGGCGTGCTGGCGGGCGCGGTGCAGGGGTACTTCGGCGGCAGGGTCGACATCGTCGGGCAGCGGCTCATCGAGATCTGGAGCGCGATGCCGGAGCTGTATCTGCTCATCATTTTCGCGTCGATCTTCGAGCCCGGCTTCATCCTGCTGATCGTGCTGTTGTCGCTCTTCGGCTGGATCGGGCTCTCCGATTACGTGCGCGCCGAATTCCTGCGCAACCGCAACCAGGACTATGTGCTCGCCGCGCGCGCGATGGGTCTCTCGAACTGGCAGATCATCTGGCGCCACGTCCTGCCGAACAGCCTTACGCCGGTCATCACGTTCCTGCCGTTTCGCATGAGCGGCTCCATTCTCGCGCTCACGAGCCTCGACTTCCTCGGCCTTGGCGTGCCGCCGCCGACGCCGAGCCTCGGCGAACTGCTCGCGCAGGGCAAGGGCAATCTGGACGCGTGGTGGATCTCGATGTCGACGTTCGGCGTGCTCGTCGTGACGCTGCTGTTGCTCACGTTCATGGGCGACGCGCTGCGCAACGCGCTCGACACGCGCATCTCGGACGCGATGAAAGCGGGGGGCAACCAGTGAGCGCGCTGCCACAGGCAACGGCCATGCCGCTGCTCGACATCGAGCGGCTTTCGGTGCGCTTTGGCGAGACGCTGGCCGTCGATGACGTCTCGCTCGCGATCGGGCGCGGCGAGCGCATCGCGCTGGTCGGCGAATCGGGCTCGGGCAAGACCGTGACGGCGCTCGCGGTTCTGCGCCTGTTGCGCGACGCGCAGGTGACGGGCGCGATCCGCCTCGATGGCGAGGATCTGCTCGCGAAGAGCGAGCGCGCGATGCGCGGCCTGCGCGGCAGCGACATCGCGATGATCTTCCAGGAGCCGATGACGGCGCTCAATCCGCTCTACACGATCGGCGAGCAGATCGCGGAGACGATCGTGCTGCACGACGGCGTGTCGAAGAAGGAGGCTTGCGAGCGCGCGGTGGGGCTCCTCGAACGCACGGGCATTCCGGAGCCGCGCCGGCGGATTTCGAACTATCCGCATCAGTTGTCGGGCGGCCAGCGCCAGCGCGTGATGATCGCGATGGCGCTCGCGTGCCGCCCGCGCCTCCTGCTCGCCGACGAGCCCACGACGGCGCTCGACGTGACGATTCGCGGCCAGATCGTCGAGTTGCTGCTGGAACTGCAGCGCGAGGAAGCCGTGCGCAAATCGGACGGGGGCATGTCGGTGCTGCTGATCACGCACGACCTGAACCTCGTGCGCCGCTTCGCGCAGCGCGTGGCGGTGATGGAGCGGGGCAAGCTCGTGGAAACAGGGACCGTCGAGCAGATTTTCACGGCGCCTCAGCATCCGTACACGCAGCGTTTGATCGCGAGCCGGCCTGAGCGCAACGTATTGCCGGTTCTGCCGATCGCGCCGGTGCTGCTCGAAGCGAAGGACGTCGTCGTCGATTTTCCGACCAGGCTGCCCGGCTTCAGCGGGTGGTGGCACAAGGGGCACTTCCGGGCCGTCGACGCCGCGAGCGTATCGGTGCGGCAGGGCGAGACGCTTGGCATTGTCGGCGAATCGGGGTCGGGGAAGACGACGCTTGCGATGGCAATGTTGGGTCTGCAACGAACCGTCGGGGGCCAGGTCGAGTTCCAGGGCAAGCCGATCAGGAGCTATCTGGGGCGCGACAAATTGTCCTTGCGCTCGCATCTGCAGGTGGTCTTTCAGGATCCGTTCAGCTCGCTTTCGCCGCGGCACACCATCGAGCGCATCGTCGGCGAAGGGCTCGCGCTGCATCGGCCGGATCTCGCCAGCGACGAGCGCAAGCAGCGCATCGTTGCAACGTTGCGTGAAGTCGGCCTCGACCGCACGGCGCTGCAACGCTATCCACACGAGTTCTCGGGCGGGCAGCGCCAGCGCATTGCCATTGCCCGTACGCTTGTGCTGAAACCTCGCGTGATCGTGCTCGACGAGCCGACCAGCGCGCTCGACGTCTCGATTCAGCAGCAGGTATTGCGATTGTTGACGGAGCTGCAACGCAAATACAACCTGGGCTATGTGTTCATCAGCCACGACTTGCAGGTGATCGGCGCGATGGCGCACCGGGTCGCGGTGATGCAGAACGGGGCGATCGTGGAGGCCGGCGAGGTCGCAAAAATTTTCGATGAACCCGCTCACCCGTATACGCGCAAGTTGCTGAAGGCCGCACTCGCTTGATGACAGTCACCAAACGTTCATCAATGGTGCGAGTATCGTGATTGAATTTTTCTATTTGTTTTGACACGCAAATACTTACTGGCTAGTATCGTCCAAACTTTTCACTAACCCCCTGATTCGCGGGCAATTTCTACCGAGCAATGCAGCACCGATACTTGACCCAGGCTTGCACGCGCGTCGTCGCCGGGATGTTCATCGGCGTACTGATGGCCGCGGCTCCCGGCGCGTTCGCCGACGAAGTAGGCAACTTTAGCCAGAATGCCTCCAATTCGCCGAACAACGCGGCGAATTCTCTGACTTCCCAAGTCGCGCAACCCCTTTCCACCACGCAGACTGCCACCGACCCGGCTCCGGCCCAGACGGGCGGCGGCGCCCGATCGTTCCTGTCCGGCATGGCCGGCAAGGCGGGTGACGTCGTTGTGGGTGCGCTCAACATGATCGGCGTCCGTTATCGCTGGGGCGGCGACAGCCCCGATTCGGGCCTCGACTGCAGCGGTTTCGTGCGCTACGTGTTCCAGGACACGCTCGGCATGTCGCTGCCGCGCCGTGCCGAGGAAATGAGTCGCGTCGGCGAAAAGGTCAGCATCAGCAACCTCAAGCCGGGCGATCTCGTGTTTTTCCACACGATGCGCCGCACGTTCTCGCACGTCGGCATCTACATCGGCGACAACAAGTTCGTGCATTCGCCGTCCACCGGCAGCACGATCCGCGTCGACGACCTCGACGACGGCTACTGGGAAAAGCGCTTCACTGGCGCGCGCCGCATCGAAACGTCGTTCACGCCGCAACAGCAGCAGGATCTGCGGCAGCGCGTGAGCGTCCAGCTCAACGGCAATTCCAGCGGCAACTAACCGCTACCAGGCGCGGTAACCCGCTTCGGTTCAGAAAAAAGCCTGCTTGATTTCAAGCAGGCTTTTTTCATTGGACGGTGGGCCGCAGCCCGCATCGTCTTACGCGACTGCTACGCGCGCCGCAGCCAGCTTGCGATCCAGTTCCGGCATCATCTTTGCCACGGCTTCCTCGCCCGCGAGAATGGCCGCGTTGCGCTGCCCGAAGTCGCTGCCCGACATCGCGTTCAGACCTGGTCGGATCACGACGTCGGCGTATTTGTCGAGTTCGTAGGTTTTGATCGACTGCCCCATGATCGTGAAGGTCTGCATCAACACGTCGAACTGGTTCGTCGTCGCGGCCGTTTCCGGGCGCGCCGAGATGTCGACCGCGATCACGAAGTCGGCGCCCATCCTGCGCGCGAACGCGGCCGGGACGGGGCTAACGAGCCCGCCGTCGACGTACTCGCGGCCGCCGATCTTCACCGGATCAAAAATCGACGGCAGGCTGCACGACGCGCGCACCGCAATGCCGGTATTGCCGCGCTGGAACAGGATCGGCTGGCCGCTGTGCAGGTCGGTGGCGACGACGCCGAGCGGTTTCGCCATTTTCTCGATCGGGCGGTCGTGCAGGGTCGTGTTCAGAAAGTTCTGCAGCGCGAGGCCGTGCAGGAAGCCGCGCGTGCTGAACGGCATGGCCCAGTCGCTGATCGACGCTTCGTCCATCGTCAGCGCGAGCTTGTTGATCTCGAAACCGTTCATGCCCGACGCGTAGAGCGCCGCGACCACCGAGCCCGCGCTCGTCCCCGAAACCAGATCGACGTGGATGTTGCGTGCTTCCAGCGCCTTGATCACGCCGATGTGCGCGAAGCCGCGCGCGGCGCCACCGCCAAGCGCGAGGCCGATGCGGATAGGCCGGGCCGGCCTGGCGACAGGGGCTGGGGCCGGCGGCGTGGTGTTCGTTGTCGCGATGGGAGGCGTGACCTTCGCGATTTGGGAGCCCGCTGTCGTGCAGGCGGCAAGGATGGTGGACGCGGCCGCGAGCGTAAAGCTGCGGCGGCTCAAAGAGGGCGATGACGGCTTCAAACAGGTTCTCCAACTTGGCGCCTGGCAAGCCGTCGGTGTGACGCGCAACGTGAGTCACGCGCGGGGGACGGCCCGTGCGCCGCAGTGTCGCCGCATGGGCAGCAGTGGATGCTCCGATGCGGCGCCTGGCAACGGATGCGGCGCGCCGACATCATACGGCAAAGCCGAACGCATTTTCGAGGCAGGCGTGTAACGCGATGTGTCGGCGCGTTTCACGCCGGGGGGCGGCGGTTTGAATGCTCAAGCGCGACGCGTGCGGCAAAACCGTCTTCACAGCCGGCGCAAGGTGTTCACGCGCCGCGAGGCCGGGCCGAAGGCGCCTGCGGCGGGTATAATCCGGTCTCGAATTTTCCCGGTTTTTCCGTTCGCCCGCGCGTTGCACCCTGTATTGCGCCATGTAATTCGAGCCCGCGCCGCGCCGCCGCGAACCCCGCCGTCCGTCGCTGACCGCAGTTGCGCGGCGGCTTCGTCTTCCGAGTACTCGCCCATGACCACGACTCCCGTCCGTACCCGCTTCGCGCCGAGCCCGACCGGCTTCATCCACCTCGGCAACATCCGTTCCGCGCTCTATCCCTGGGCGTTCGCACGCCACAACCAGGGCGTTTTCGTGCTGCGGATCGAGGACACCGACGTCGAGCGTTCGACGTCCGAAGCCGTCGACGCGATCATCGAAGGGATGGCGTGGCTCGGCCTCGATATCGACGAAGGCCCGTTCTACCAGATGCAGCGCATGGACCGTTATCGCGAAGTGCTCAAGCAGATGACCGGGCAGGGTCTTGTGTACCCGTGCTACATGTCGACGGAGGAGCTCGACGCGCTCCGCGAGCGTCAGCGTGCCGCAGGCGAGAAGCCGCGCTACGACGGCACGTGGCGACCCGAGCCGGGCAAGGTCCTGCCGGCGCCGCCCGAAGGCGTGCAACCCGTGATGCGCTTCCGTAACCCGCTGACGGGCGCGGTCGCGTGGGATGACGCCGTGAAGGGCCGCGTCGAGATCTCGAACGAGGAACTCGACGACCTGGTGATCGCGCGTCCGGACGGCACGCCGACGTACAACTTCTGCGTCGTGGTCGACGACCTCGACATGAAGATCACTCACGTGATCCGCGGCGACGATCACGTGAACAACACGCCGCGTCAGATCAACATCCTGCGCGCGCTCGGCGCCGAGCCGCCCGTCTACGCACACCTGCCGACCGTGCTCAACGAGCAGGGCGAGAAGATGAGCAAGCGTCACGGGGCAATGAGCGTGATGGGCTATCGCGATGCCGGCTATCTGCCGGAAGCGGTGCTGAATTATCTGGCGCGCCTCGGCTGGTCGCATGGCGACGCCGAAGTGTTCACGCGCGAGCAATTCGTCGAGTGGTTCAATCTCGAGCACCTCGGCAAGTCGCCGGCGCAGTATGACCAGAGCAAGCTCGACTGGCTGAACAACCACTACCTGAAGGAAGCCGATGGCGCGCGTCTCGCGGAACTCGCCAGGCCGTTCTTCGCGGAACTCGGTGTCGACGAGGCGGCGCTCGCGAAGGGACCGTCGCTCGAAGGCGTGATCGCGCTTCTGAAGGACCGTGCGAACACGATCAAGGCGATCGCGGAGAGCGCACAGATGTTCTATCGCGAGCCGCAGCCCGAAGCCGACGCGCTCGCGCAGCATGTGACAGACGCCGTGCGTCCGGCGCTCGCCGAACTCGCCACGGCGTTCAAGGCTGCCGAGTGGACGAAGGAGGGCATCTCGGCGGCGCTGAAGGCGACGCTCGCCGCGCACAAGCTGAAGATGCCGCAGCTCGCGATGCCGGTGCGTCTGTTCGTTGCGGGCACGACGCACACGCCCGGGATCGACGCGGTGCTCGCGCTGTTCGGCCGCGACGTGGTGGTCAGTCGTATCGAACGCGGTCTCGCAAAGTCTGCGTGATCAGTCTGTGTGAGTTCTTGAAGATTTCTTGCCTCGGCTCTAGCGCCGGGGCAAGAGTTCTTGTAGTATTCGGGCTCCGTTGAAAACGGAGCGTGAACGGGCAGCAATGTTCACGACAGAGCGGCTGAATCAGGCAACGAAGTTTCAAGCACGTTGCAGAAAACGATCCAGAAGCTCTTTACAAAAGCGAGTCTGCTGTTTATAATCTCGCTTCTGTTCTGCAAGGGGGTATAGCTCAGCTGGGAGAGCGCTTGCATGGCATGCAAGAGGTCAGCGGTTCGATCCCGCTTACCTCCACCAATAGAGCAGAGCAGAAATTTCCGCAAAAGCGGGTGTGAAGAAATAAATTCTTCACAAAATGTTGGAAAGAAGTTAGAATGTTGTTCTTCGCTGTTGACTGAATTTAGCGGCGAAATGTAGTAAAAAGTGTAGCAAGGCATTATCTGAAAAGATTATGTCCCCTTCGTCTAGAGGCCTAGGACATCACCCTTTCACGGTGAGTACAGGGGTTCGAATCCCCTAGGGGACGCCAGACATGAGCGTCGTCGATTAGATCGTAATGATGTCGATGGTGCAGCAGGTGGGAATCAACCGACGCCCGGCTGTGTATGTCGAACTGGAGCGGTAGTTCAGTTGGTTAGAATACCGGCCTGTCACGCCGGGGGTCGCGGGTTCGAGTCCCGTCCGCTCCGCCAGATGAAGCCCGTTCAGGCTATAAACTTGAGCGGGCTTTTTAATTAAAGTTGTGTAGGCGCAAGCCTGTGTTGTCCCCTTCGTCTAGAGGCCTAGGACATCACCCTTTCACGGTGAGTACAGGGGTTCGAATCCCCTAGGGGACGCCAAAGACATCAGCGGCGCCATCGCAGCACGGCGACGCCGCCAGCGGGAATCGACCGATGCCCGCCGGTGAAAGCAGAACTGGAGCGGTAGTTCAGTTGGTTAGAATACCGGCCTGTCACGCCGGGGGTCGCGGGTTCGAGTCCCGTCCGCTCCGCCAGATGAACGAAGCCCACTGGAATCTTCCAGTGGGCTTTTTTCTTTTGTGCTGCTGTTCGTCTGTCGTTTGTCTGCTGTTTTCCCTTCGCCCTGGCCGTGCGGACAACTGCCATTGCCGACGTGCGCGCGGTATCGTACCGTAATCGAGACTTCTTCCTCGCCGGCCGTTTTCCATGTTTGCTCCGAACGACATTCCGTCGCGTTTCCAGTTGCGCCTCGCCACCATGGACGACTTCGAGTTCGCCGAGGCGCTCACGCGCAACAACATGGGCGGCTACTATCAGCGGCATCACCTCATCTGGCGCGGCGATCTTTTTCTCGCGAGCTACCGCGAGTCGGAAAATTTCGTTCTCGAACTCGATGGCCGGGCGATTGGTGTGCTGCGCATCACCGAAGAGGGCAACTCGCTGCACATTCGCGATGTGCAGATCGCCGAGGGCTATCGCGGTCACGGCGCCGGGACTTTCCTGCTCGACATGTCGCATCGCTGGGCGCGCGAGCGCGGGCTAAGCGAATTGCAGTTGCGCGTGTTCGTCGACAATCCCGCAGCGCGGCTCTACCTGCGCATGGGCTATCGCGTGGCGGGGCCGAGGCTTGCGAGACTCGGCTCGATTCGGCACATGACGCGGCCTGTCTGAGCGCGTCGCGCTTCAGGTTGTGCCGCCCCTCTCGCCGATTTCATCTCGCATGGTATCCACCGTATCGCGCAGCACCGAATCTTCATTCGATTCGTCCTTGCGGTCGCCGGTGCCGCGCGCAATGAACGCACGCGGACTCTCGCCAAAAGCCCGCCGGAACATCGCCGAAAACGCGCTCTGGCTCTGGTAGCCGAGTTCCTGCGCGACGATCGCCATCGGCCGCCCCTGATTGAGCAGCGGAATCGCCCGCGCGAGAATCGCCTGCTGACGCCACTGCGAAAAACTCACTCCCAGTTCCTGGCGAAACAGGCGCGCGATCGTGCGCGTGCTCGCGCCGACGTGCGCGGCCCAGTATTCGAGCGAGCCGAGGCCGGCGGGGTCGGCCAGCAGCGCTTCGCACAGCGAGCGCAGGCGCTTTTCCTCCGGCATCGGCACCGAGAGCGGCAGCGGCGCGGAGCGCGTAATCTCGTCGAGCGCGAGCGCACCGAGCAGGCGTTCGCGCGTGGGCGAGATGCCGCGCTCGTCGAAGGCCGCGATCGTCTCGCGCAGCAGACCGGACACTTCGACCACCCGACACGCGTCGAGGCCTGGCGGGATCACCGATTCGTCGACGTAGAGCGTGCGCAGGAACGCGTCCTCGACGATCACGACTTCGTGCGTGACATCAGGCGGAACCCAGATCGCCCGCGATGGCGGGACCATCCACGTGGTACCCGGCGTTGTCATGCGCAGCACGCCGCGCGATGCGTAGGCGAGCTGCGCCCACGCGTGCGTGTGCTGCGAGATTCGCACGCCGGCAGCCATCGGACGGGAGCGCACGCGGACGGGATGCGCGGGTGCGGGCTCGAACTCCGGGGGGATATCGGCGAATTCCGCAGCGGGGACGACGGGCATCGGCGGTTGCAGGGGCATGGGGTGGAACGCGAAATGGTGCGCGAAGTGTTGTGAATAACGTTGACGGTCCGCGGATATTTTAGGCGCAATCGCGCGGGCAACGTCCGTGTGCGGCAGCTGCCGGGTGGCCGGGGGCGCGCGACAGTCTATGGACAGGCATAATTGCCCGTCCGTCATATCGCACTGGAGACACCATGACCTACGCCACCACCGACCTCTGTGATGCTCACGAAGACCGGCTCGCCGCCGGCACGCTGCGTGTGCTCGACCCGGTGTTCCGCTGGTTCGGCCGCGCGCCGGCTTTCAGCGGTCCCGCGCTGACGCTGAAAGTCTTCGAGGACAACTCGCTCGTGCGCTCGACGCTTGAGACTCCGGGCGAGGGCCGCGTGCTCGTCGTCGATGGCGGCGGCAGCCTGCGTTGCGCGCTCGTGGGCGGCAAGCTTGGCGAGCTGGCGCAGAACAACGGCTGGGCGGGCGTCGTCGTCAACGGGTGCGTGCGCGACACGCTCGAACTGAACGCGCTCGACGTGGGTATCGTGGCGCTCGCGGCGCATCCGCAGCGCAGCTTGCGGCGCGGCATCGGCGAGCGCGAGGTGCCGGTTCGCATGCCGGGTTCGATCGTGCGGACGGGCGAATGGATTTACGCGGATATCGACGGCGTGCTCGTGTCGCACGAGCCGCTCAAGATGCCCTGATGCCCTGAACGCGCGAGCAGGAGGAACGTAGCGATGCGGTATGTGTTCATCTACGGGACGCTGCGTGCGGGCGAGATCAACGACATTAACGTCGCGGCCGCGCGTCACGCGATCGAGACGCCGCGCTTCCTGGGACAAACGGCGGTCGCCGGGCGTTTGTTCGACTTCGGCACGTATCCGGGCATGGTCGCCGATGCAGGCGCGACGCGCGTCATCGGCGACGTCTACGAGATCGACGACGCGCTCGTGCCGGTGCTCGACAAAATCGAGGCGGTGTATCCGGGCGTGCAGGGGCTCTTCACGGCTGAGCAGATCGAAATCGAGGTGAAAGGGCGGCCGGTGGCCTGTCTCTTCTACCCGGTCGCGCCCGAGGCGGTGCAGGGCCGTCCGGAGATTCACAGCGGCGACTGGGTGGCGCACCGGCTGGCACGCTGAGTTCGGCGCTCAGGCGTACACGCCGAAAACACAAAGGCCCGGCGGATCGAAATCCGCCGGGCCTTTTTTCAAACGCGATCCAACGCCGCGTTCAATCGTTCATCAGATCTCTTCGTAAAGCGGCAGTGTCAGGAACTCGACGAAGTTCTCCGACGTCGACATTTGTTCGAAGATCTGCGAAGCGCGCTCGTACGGCTTCGTGTCGCCGCCGACCACCGCCTTCACCTTGTCCAGTTCCTGCGGGATCAGTTCGCGCACGAGTTCGGCCGTGACCTTGCGGCCGTCGTCGAGCTTGCCCTTCGACGAGCGGATCCACTGCCACACCTGAGAGCGCGAGATTTCGGCGGTTGCGGCGTCTTCCATGAGGTTGTGGATCGGCACGCAGCCATTGCCCGCGAGCCACGAACCGAGGTAGTGGATGCCGACGTTGATGTTGTAGCGCAGGCCCGTTTCGGTGATCGGCGTTTCCGGGCGGAAATCGAGCAGGTCTTTGTCCGTCACGTTGGCGTCGGCGCGCTGCTTGCCGATCTGGTTCGGCTTGTCGCCGAGCACCTTCACGAACTCTTCCATCGCGATCGGCACGAGGCCCGGGTGCGCGACCCAGCCGCCGTCGTATCCGTCGGCCGCGTCGCGCGCCTTGTCCGAGCGCACGCCGGCCATCGCCTTGTCGTTGGCGGCCGCGTCGTTCTTGATCGGGATGAGCGCACTCATGCCGCCGATCGCCGGTGCGTTGCGGCGGTGGCAGGTCTTGAGCAGTTCCAGCGCGTAGGCGCGCATGAACGGAACCGTCATCGTGATCTGCGAGCGGTCCGCGAGGCAGAAGTCCTTGTCGCTCTTGAACTTCTTGATCGCCGAGAAGATGTAGTCCCAGCGGCCCGCGTTCAGGCCCGAACTGTGCTCGCGCAGTTCATAGAGGATTTCGTCCATCTCGAACGCGGCGAGGATCGTCTCGACGAGCACCGTCGCGCGGATCGTGCCGCGCGGAATGCCCACGGCCTCCTGGGCGGCGACGAAGACGTCGTTCCACAGACGTGCTTCGAGGTGGCTTTCCATCTTCGGCAGATAGAAGTACGGGCCGCTGCCGCGCGTGATCAGTTCCTTCGCGTTGTGCAGCAGATAGAGCGCGAAGTCGAAGATGCCGCCCGACACGCGCTGGCCGTCCACCGTGACGTGCTTCTCGTCGAGGTGCCAGCCGCGCGGACGCACGATCAGCGTCGCGACCTTGTCGTTGAGCCTGTATGACTTGCCGTTCTGTTCGAGTGAAATCGTGCGGCGTATAGCGTCCTTGAGGTTGAGCTGGCCGGTGATCTGGTTGTCCCAGTTCGGTGCGTTCGAATCCTCGAAGTCGGTCATGTAGGCATCGGCGCCCGAATTGAGCGCGTTGATGATCATCTTGCGCTCGACCGGGCCCGTGATTTCGACGCGGCGGCATTCGAGATCCTTCGGCAGCGTCGCGATCTTCCAGTCGCCTTCCCGGATCGACTTCGTTTCGGCGAGGAAGTCCGGCCGCTCGCCCGCGTCGAGGCGCTTCGCGCGCTCGATGCGCGCCTTCAGCAGTTCCTGCCGACGCGGCTCGAATGCGCGATGCAGTTTCGCGACGAGGGCGAGTGCCTCGGGCGTGAGGATCGTTTCGAAGCCCGGCTTGATCTCGGCCGGGATCTGCATGCCTTGCGGCAGTTGCAACGTGTTCGCCATGATTGCTCCTTGGTCGGTTAGTTTAGGTATGGGGGATGAGCTTCGTCGCCGGACGGGGCAGGTCGTCACGCACCAGGGCGCGGGCGGGCCGGAGCCCGTTCGGGCGGCGCTGCGGTGTCGAGAAAAGCGGCGAGTTCAGCCATGCCGCCTCCGGTGCCATGCGGAGCGACGCCGAGTTCTTCGGCGGGCAGGCGCTGGCGGTTGATCCAGAAAGTCGTGTAGCCGAACCAGCCGGCGCCGGCGGCGTCCCAGCCGTTCGACGAGACGAACACGATCTCGCGCGGCGCGGTGCCGAAGGCGGCCATGCCGAGGGCGTACGCGGCGGCGGCCGGCTTGTAGGCGCGCACCGCATCGACGGACAGGACGTGATCGAAGAGGCCGTTCATGCCTGCGCTCTTCACCGCGATGTCGAGCATCTGCGGATTGCCGTTCGAGAGGATCGCGAGGCCCGCGCGCGAGCCGTCTTCGCGCGGCTCGCGCAGGCGGCGCAGCACGGGCAGCACGTCCGGGAATGCGGAAAGGCACGCGTATTCGTCCATCAGACGCTTCTCGCCCACACCCGTCAACGCGAGGTTCAGTCGGCGCGCCGCGTAGCGCAGCGCATCGAGCGTCACGTCCCAGAACGGGCGATAGCGCGCGCCGGCCGGATCGGAGAGGGTGCGCAGCTGCGTGTATTCGATCTGCTTGAGGCGCCAGAGCTGTGAGAGCGCGTCGCCCTGGCCGGGGAACATCTGCTCCGCCGCGGCGACGACCGAGTGCACGTCGAACAGCGTGCCGTACGCGTCGAATATCACCGCCCTCGGGAATCGTGTTGCGCTTTGTCCTGTGGTGGCTGGCATAGCCATGCACTCCGTCATCAGAGGTACGTATGAATTGTATTCATGCGCTGAACGACTGAAAAAGGGCGCGCAGGTCACTTGATCTTTTACTTTTACCCACTTAATCTGAGGCTCTTCGCGGTTTTTGCCGCCTGACTTACTCGCCGAACCCCGCCGATGGACCGTTTCAAACAGATCGAAACCTTCGTCGCCGTCGCGGCCAAGGGCAGTCTTTCTGCCGCAGCGCAGGCCGAAGGGGTCGCACCCGCCATCATCGGGCGCCGCATCGACGCGCTCGAAGAGCGGCTCGGCGTCAAGCTGCTCGTGCGAACGACGCGCCGCATCACGCTCACGTTTGAAGGCTCGGCATTCCTCGAGGACTGCCAGCGCATCATCCACGACATGCAGAACGCCGAAGCGAGCGTGTCGGAGGGCGGGGTGAAGGCGAGCGGGCATCTGCGCCTGTCGGCGCCGGCGGGCTTCGGCCGGCGTCACGTCGCGCCGCTCGTGCCGGCGTTTGCGCGTGCGCATCCCGACGTGTCGATCACGCTCGATCTGTCCGACCGGCTCGTCGATCTCGTCAACGAGGGCTTCGACTGCGCCGTGCGCCTGGGCGAATTGCCCGACTCGTCGCTCGTCTCGCTCAAGCTCGCCGAGAACCGCCGCGTGTGCGTTGCGTCGCCCGATTACCTCGCGCGCCGCGGCGCGCCCGAAGCGCTCGCCGATCTTGCGCACCACAACTGCCTCGCGTTCGGTGCGGGCAGCGCGAACCAGCAGCGCGGCTGGACCTTCCGGGACGACGGCAAGGTCGTGACGATCCGCGTGGCGGGCACGATGGAATGCTCGGACGGCGCGGTGCTGCACGAATGGTGTCTCGAAGGCCACGGACTCGCGTGGCGCTCGTGGTGGGAAGTCGGCGAGGACATCGCGGCGGGGCGGCTCGTCGCCGTGCTCGACGCGTTCGCTGCGCCGCCCATCGGCATTCATGCGGTGTTTCCGCAACGCAAGCATCTGCCGCTGCGGGTGCGCCTCTTTCTGGATTTTCTCAAGCATACGTACGGTCATCCGGGGTATTGGGGCGAGGGCTGAAGGCTTCGTTCGCACGGGCGCATGCGCGTTTCCGATATGCGTGGAGACCCGGATGCGCGCCTTGCGAGCGTATCTGGCGCACTACAATCGTCTTGACGGCATCCGGACGCCGTTCGCCCGGACCGCCGCAACTGGCCGCTGCCCAAACCGGAGGGCGCCATGTTCAAACACATCCTCGTTCCGACCGACGGCTCGGAGCTGTCGAAGAAGGCGATCGACGGCGCGATCACCCTCGCGCGCACGGTCGGGGCGCGCGTCACGGCCTACGCATGTCTGCCGCAATATCCGTACTCGCCTTATTCGGATGTCGCCATCGAACCGCCCGGCGATTTCCAGACGCGCAGTGAGCGAGAGGCGCGCACGCATCTGCAGGAAATCGAGGACGCGGCGCGCAGCGCCGGTGTGGCCTGCGAGAGCCGTACGAGCGTCCATCCGTCGCCGTATCTCGGCATCATCGAGGCCGCCGAATCGGGCGGCTGCGATGTGATCTTCATGGCGTCGCACGGTCGGCGCGGACTCGGCAGCCTGTTGATCGGCAGTGAGACGCAGCGCGTGCTGACGCATACAAAAATTCCGGTGATCGTGTACCGCTGATTTGCCCTGCTGAAAATTCAGGCCGGGTGAACCCAGGCCGGTGCATGGGCAGGCGTGGCGGCTGCCCATGCGTCTTCCCCGGTTGCGTCCCCGCTGGTTTTTTTGACTTGTTTGCCAGGCTTCGGGCCGTGGGTCCGGCGGGTTGCCGGACCCTGCGGCGGGCCGGATTGTGTCCGGCCGTGCCGTGCCCTCGCACTGTCCCCTGTTTTTGTTTTGCCTGTCGTCGTGGACGCTTGCAGCGCACGCCTGAAGATGCCGCAGCCGGCGAGCCCCGCCAGGGTCACGCTAACCGGCCGCGGCGCCGCCCGGCGGCGCCTTGACAGCAACTGGTCTTACGCCAGCTTCTTGTCGAAGAACTGCTCGTCTTCCGTCGAACCGTGCAGGGCGGTCGTCGACGCTTCGCGCTCAACCGTCTGCGTCACGGCGTCGAAGTAACCCGTGCCGACTTCGCGCTGGTGCTTCACGGCGGTGAAGCCCTTTTCGGCGGCGGCGAACTCGGCCTGCTGGAGTTCGACGAACGCGCTCATGTTCTGGCGCGCATAGCCGTGTGCGAGGTTGAACATCGAGTAGTTCAACGAGTGGAAGCCCGCGAGCGTGATGAACTGGAACTTGTAGCCCATCGCGCCGAGTTCGCGCTGGAACTTCGCGATCGTCGCGTCGTCGAGGTTCTTCTTCCAGTTGAACGACGGCGAGCAGTTGTACGAGAGCAGCTTGTCCGGGAACTGCTTGTGGATCGCTTCCGCGAACTTCTTCGCGAACTCGAGATCCGGCTTGCCCGTTTCGCACCAGATCATGTCGGCGTACGGCGCGTAGGCGAGACCGCGCGAGATCGACTGCTCAAGGCCGTTGCGCGTGCGGAAGAAGCCTTCCACGGTGCGCTCGCCCGTGAGGAACGGCTTGTCGTTGTCGTCGACGTCGGACGTGACGAGATCGGCGGCTTCCGCGTCGGTGCGGGCGAGCAGCACGGTCGGCACGCCGCAGACGTCGGCGGCCAGACGCGCTGCGGTCAGCTTGGCGACGGCTTCGCGCGTCGGCACGAGCACCTTGCCGCCCATGTGGCCGCACTTCTTCACCGAAGCGAGCTGGTCTTCGAAGTGCACGCCCGCGGCGCCCGCTTCGATCATGGCCTTCATCAGTTCGAACGCGTTCAGCACGCCGCCGAAGCCCGCTTCGGCATCCGCGACGATCGGCTGGAAGAAGTCGACGTAGCCTTCATCGCCGGGGTTCTTGCCTTCCGACCACTGGATCTGGTCGGCGCGCGTGAGCGTGTTGTTGATGCGCTTGACGACCTGCGGCACCGAGTTGGCCGGGTACAGCGACTGGTCGGGGTACATTTCGCCGGCGAGGTTGGCGTCGCCCGCGACCTGCCAGCCCGACAGATAGATCGCCTTCAGGCCGGCCTTGACCTGCTGCATGGCCTGGTTGCCGGTCAGCGCGCCGAGCGCGTTGATGAACGGCTCGGTGTTCACGCCCTTCCAGAGCTTTTCCGCGCCGTGCTTCGCGAGCGTGTGTTCGGGTTGAATCGAGCCGCGCAGACGCACCACGTCTTCAGCGGCGTAGTCGCGCTTGACACCCTTCCAGCGCGGATCCGTTTCCCATTGCTTCTGGAGTTGCTTCGCTTGTTCCTGACGGTTCGACATGGTGCGCTCCTTCGTTTGCCAGATTGGTGAGACCAGTGTGAGTCGGTGACCTTGGGGAAAAGACGCTGCGGGGTTGCTTCCGTGCGTTTCGTTTCGTGAAGTCTTATATAAGAGTCTAGGCAAATCGATGCTGGCGCGACAGAGCGGTGTTGGGGTTTATTGAACTTTTTTAATTAAATAAAATCAACTGCTTACAGGTTGTGTTCCGCGATGAGAAACGCCGTTTTCCATGTTGCAATGGTTTGCTTTGTGCCAGTCAGCACGATTTTTTACGAAGCAAAAATTTTTTTTGTATCGTGAAATGTTGGCGCGGATAAAAAAAGACCGGTGACGAAGCACCGGTCTTTCGGAAGTTGCTGCGGGAGCAGGGGGCTGGAAGCCCTGCCGTGCTCCCTAAAAACGGTCGCGATTAGTTGTCGCGACGTGCGCCACGCGGGCCGTCGTTGCGGCGGGCGCTGAAGCCTTCGCGCGGGCGGCCGTAGCCTTCGCCGCGCGACTGGCCGTAACCGCGGCCATTGCCACCGTTGCCACCGTTGCCGCCGTTACCGCCATTGCCGCCATTGCCGCTATTGCCGCTATTGCCGCCATTGCCGCCTTCGCCGCGCGAAGCGCCGTAGGCGGGGCGGGCACCATAGCCGCCGTCACGCGACTGGCCGCCGTTGCCGCCACGCGAGCCTTCGGACTTGCCTTGCCAGCCGCCGCCGTTGCCGCCGCCATTACCGCCACGGTTGCCATTGCCGTAGCCGCCCGGCTTGCCGCTGCCGCTGCCGAAGCGACGGCCGCCGCCATTGCCGCCGCCCGGACGGCCGCGTCCGCCGAAACCGCGATTCGCGGGCGCCGCCTTGCGCGGCTCGAAGCCTACGACGACGTTGACCGGCAGCGTCGAGCGCACGAAACGCTCGATGCGCTTGAGCGCGCCTTGCTCGGCGTGATGCACGAGGCTCACCGCGGTGCCCGAACGGCCCGCGCGGCCCGTGCGGCCGATACGGTGCACGTAGTCTTCCGCGAACTTCGGCAGGTCGTAGTTGAAGACGTGCGTGATGCCCGGAATGTCGATGCCGCGCGCCGCGACGTCGGTTGCGACGAGCACGCGCACGCGACGCTCGCGCAGTGCGCGGATCGTGCGGTTGCGCGCGCCCTGCGGCAGGTCGCCGTGCAGCGCGGCGGTTTCGAAGCCCGCGTCGGAGAGTTTGCCGGCCAACTGGTCGGCGTCCATCTTGGTCGCCGTGAACACGATGGCCTGGTCGAGGCTCCCGTCGCGCAGCAGGTGATCGAGCAGGCGATCCTTGTGATCGCGGTCGTCGACGTAGTGCACGGTCTGCGCGATGTTCGAGCTCGACTCGATCTTGTGCGTGATCTCGATACGCTCCGGATCCTTCAGCAGACGGCCCGTGAGCGAGCCGATCTTGCCGTCGAGCGTCGCCGAGAACAGCATCGTCTGGCGCGACTCGGGGGTCGAGGCGACGATCGCTTCGATGTCGTCGATGAAGCCCATGTCGAGCATTCGGTCGGCTTCGTCGAGGACGAGAATCTTGAGTTCCGACAGGTCGATGCGGCCGCGCTCGAGGTGGTCGAGCAGACGGCCCGGCGTCGCGACGAGGATCTCGGGGTTCTTCGCGAGCAGCATCAACTGCTGGGTGTAGGCCACGCCGCCGAGGATGCTGACCGTGCGCAGACGGCGCAGATGCTTGCCGTACGTCGTCGCGGCGGTGGTCACCTGCATGGCGAGTTCGCGCGTCGGCGTGAGGACGAGAAGGCCGGGGCGCGCAACCGGTTGCGGACGGCGCGGGCGGCGCTCGCCCTGGCCACCTTGTCCGCCATTCGCACCTTGCGGACGCGGCTCACGCGGCTGCGCGGCCTGCGTCTTCTGGATCTGCGCGAAACGCTCGATCGCGGGCAGCATGAACGCTGCGGTCTTGCCCGAGCCGGTCGGGCTGGAGACCATCAGGTCGCGGCCGGCGATCGCAGCCGGGATGGCGCGCTGCTGCACGGGCGTCGGCGACTTGTAGCCCGCCGCGATCAGCGCCGAGACGATTTCCGGCGACAGACCGAGCGACGCAAACGTCGGGCCTTCGGGGACGTCGGCTGCGGGCGCGTCAGTGACGGCGTCGAGACCGAGGGCTTCGTTGGCGATTGCGTCGAGGGGGCTTGGGGTGATGCTCGAAGTCATGAAAATCCTTGGTGAAACAGGAAATAGAACGTCGGCGCCAATCGGCATACCCAAGTCGTCGGATTTTGCGAACAAATCGAAAAACGGGGGCAACCCGCCACGTGGCGGATTTTCGTTAGAAGCTGTTTCGAATGCGGCGCACCGGAACTGGTTTGCCGCCAGCCTGATACATGACAGCCTCTATGTGGAAGAGGCCAAGGCAGGAGGGGACAGGTTCTAAACTGGATTGGAGCTTAACGCTACGAGGCGCCTTGCTGACCTGCCCAGTGTGGACTGGGCGGCCGGAACGCGGCGCAGCGCGCAGTATATCTTGATTTGTTGCGCTGCGCCAGAGTGACGTGCGGGCGAGGAATTGCCATGCGCCGCGGGCGGTGGCAGAAGCACGCGGGGTTGTCCGTCGTCAGACTGTGATCGGCGGCTTTGCGCCGCGGTCAACGGCGTTACTGCGTTACTGCGTTGCGGCAGTTGCGTTTGCGTGTCCGGGCGCGTGATGCGGGCCCTTCAGCTTGCAGCGCCGCTCTTGAGCGACTCGACCAGTTCGACGTACTGCTGCTTCGCGGCGTCCTGATCCGTGCCCTTCAGCGCGGACCATGCCTCGTACTTGTACTTGCCGACGATGTCGGTGAAGCCGGGCTTGTCGCCATGGACGTCACCTTTCGTGGCCTGCTTGTAGAGCGCATAGAGGCGCAGCAGCGTCAGGTTGCCCGGACGCTCGGGCAGTTGCTGCACTTCCTCGTGGGCTTGCGCGAACAGGGCGTTGATATCGCTCATCGATGTTTCTCCACTTGTTTGATCGGAACCGCGGCGATGGTAGCAGCACGCCCCGTGGTTATGCTGGAACGATTCCTCCAGAGGGGCTGGTCCGGAGTTGCATAGCGTACGAAGAATGCGTACGAGAAACGCGCGAAGGCACGGACCATGCCCGGCCTGGGACCGCGAGGGGGCACGGCATTACAATAGCGGTCATGACTGACACTGTGCTGCTTGCCCTCGATACGTCGACCGAATTCTGCTCGGTCGCGCTGCTTCGCGCCGCCGCCCCGACCGGCGGCGCTTCCGATACCGAACCGTACGCCGAAGTGGCCGTGTGGGTGCGACACGAGGCCACCGGCGCAGTGTCGAGCACGCGCCTCTTGCCGGCCATCGGCGAGCTGCTCGACGATGCAGGGCTCACGCTCGCGGACTGCGATGCGATTGCCTTCGGCGCCGGCCCGGGTTCGTTCACCGGACTGCGCACCGCGACGGGCGTCGCGCAGGGGCTCGCGTTCGGGCTCGACATTCCGGTGGTGCCGATCGGCACGCTGCTCGTCTGCGCAGAGAGCGCGCGATTGCGCGATCCGTCCGCGACGCGCGTGCTCGCGACGCTCGACGCGCGCATGGACGAGGCCTACTGGGCCGTCTACGAATGGGATGTGGCGGCGAGCGACTGGCGCACGCTGCATCCTGCGTCGCTCGATGCGCCGGAGCACATCGCCGCACCCGCCGCCCCGTTCACGCTGGCGGGCAATGCCGGGGCGGCGTTCGGCGCGCGCCTTGCGGCGGCTACCTTGGCCCGCACGATCGACGCCGAGGCGCTGCCCCACGCCGTGCCGCTCGCGCACGCGGCGCTGCGTGCGTTCCGCGCGGGCCGCACGCTGCCCGCGGACCAGGCCGCGCCTGAATACGTGCGCAACAAGGTCGCGCAGACCACGGCCGAGCGCCTCGCCGCGAAGGCGGCGGGAGCGGCGGGTGTGGCCGGTGTGGCCGGTGTGGCCGGTGTGGCAGGTACCAACGTGCCGTCCGCGTCCGCGGGTGAGGATCGGCGGCGATGAGCGGCGTGTTGATGACCGACCGCTATCTGTCGCAGATGACCGAAAGCGACCTCGACGAAGTCGCCGCCATCGAGCGTAGCGCGTACGAGTTTCCTTGGTCGCGCGGCAACTTCGAAGACTCGCTGCGCAACGGCTACTACGGCATCTGCATGCGTCATGTGACCGGCACGCTGACCGGCTATTGCGTGCTGATGCCCGTGGTCGACGAGATGCATCTGCTGAACCTGTGCGTCGCGCCGGCGGCGCAGGGCGCGGGCGCCGGCCTCGCGCTGCTGCGCGAGGCGGTGCGGATTGCGCTCGCGCAGGCGCTGGAAGGGATATTGCTGGAAGTGCGGCCGTCGAATCATCGCGCGATCCGGCTGTACGAGCAGTTCGGCTTCGTCACGATCGGCCGGCGCAGGAATTACTATCCGGCCCGGCATCACAGCCGAGAGGATGCGATCGTGATGCGTTTTACTTTTGCCGGGGAGGGCGTGGATGGCGCTCGATGACTTCGCGCTGGAAGAGCTTGGCCTCGCGCCGCGCTGGGTGAGCAAGGGCTCGCAGAGGGCGCGCGTGGATAGGGCGGTGGAAAGTGTCGCGGGCGAGAGCGCGCAGTCTGCGGCGGTTTCGTTGCGTGCGGAGGAGCCCGCTGCGGCGTCGACGGTGGCTCGTGTGCCCGCCGCGTCGGCCGGGTCAGCGGAAAGTGCGCCTGCAGGCCGCGAGACGGCGCGAAGCGTTCGTGCTGACATTGGAACTGCCGACCGGGCCGCTCCCCTCGAGCGGTCAGCCGAAGCGCCCGCTGCCGGCGCCCCGCTCACGCTGGACGAGCCGCCGCCGCCGACCGAAGACGACTTCGCCTGGTTCGACGCCGTGCCCGCGCCGGCCGGACTGATCGGCGACGAACCCGCGTCGCAGCCTGCCGCGCCCCGCAACGATGTTGCGACGCTCGACTGGGACGCGCTCGCCGAACGCGTCGCGTTCTGTACGCGCTGCCGTCTGTGCGAAAAGCGCACGAACACGGTATTCGGCGTAGGCGACCGTGAAGCCGACTGGATGCTGATCGGCGAGGCGCCTGGCGAAAACGAAGACCGCCAGGGAGAGCCTTTCGTCGGCCAGGCGGGCAAGCTGCTCGACAACATGCTGCGCGCGCTGTCGCTTGCGCGCGGCGAGAACGTCTATATCGCGAACGTCATCAAGTGCCGCCCGCCCGGTAACCGCAACCCGGAGCCCGACGAAGTCGCGCGCTGCGAACCGTATCTGCAGCGCCAGGTGGCGCTCGTGAAGCCGAAGATCATCGTTGCGCTCGGCCGCTTTGCTGCGCAGAGCCTGCTTCGGAGCGAGGGCAGCATCGCGTCGCTGCGCGGTCGCGTCCACGAGTACGAGGGCGTACCCGTGATCGTCACCTATCACCCGGCGTATCTGCTGCGCAGCCTGCAGGACAAGTCGAAGGCGTGGGCCGATCTGTGCCTCGCGCGCGACACGCTGCGCGCGGCGGATAGTGGCGAAAAATGAACGCCGCCCGGCCCGCGGACGGGGCTGGCGTCGACGCTTCGGGCCTTCTCGCCCGGCTGACCGATCCCGTGGTGCGCGATCTCGCCTGGCTGCTTTTCAGCGCGGATCTGTTGCGAGCGCATCCGCCGCAGGCGCCGCTCGCCGAGCCGTGGTCCGATCGCGCCGAGGCGCAGGCTGCCGCGCTTTGGCTTGCGCAACTCGATCGCGATCCAACACCCCTGCGGGAGGCGCTCGCGGCCAGCCATCCGACCCGTCTTGGCCGATACGCCGAAATCCTGCTCGACTGGTTTCTCGAACACGGTCCCGCGCTGCGGCTCGTCGCGGCCAATGTGCCGTTGCGGCGCGCGGGGCGCACGCTCGGCGAGTGCGACTTTCTGGTTCGGACACCTGACGGTCGGCGGCTGCACTGGGAACTCGCCGTGAAGTGCTATCTGCACACGGGCAATGCGTCCGCGACGCTGGCGGACTTCGTCGGCCCCAATCTGCGCGACCGCTTCGATCGCAAGTTCGCGCATCTGGTCGATCATCAGCTTCGGCTCAGCGAGCGGGAGGAGTTCGTTTCGCTCGGATATCCGGGGCCGTGGCTCGCGCAGATGCTCGTGAAGGGCTGGCTCTTCTATCCGGAGGGGACGTTTGCACGGGCGGACGTCATCGATCCGCCGTCGATTGCGCCGGGCCACGCTCGCGGCTGGTGGGTCACGCGGTCGGAGTGGTCCGCATTCGCCGCGCAGCAAACTGCCGATGGTTGGAGCGTATTGCAGCGCCTGGCCTGGCTCTCGCCGCGCCGGATTGCAGCGGGCAAAACCGGCGCGCCCCATTCGGACATCTTCTCCGTCCGTCTGTCACTCACCGCGCCAGTCGATCCCGAAGCCTTGCTGGCCTCTTTGCCGTGCCCAGACGAGCCGGCGATGATCGCAGCATTTACCGCCGATTCCGCGAACGGCTACGCCGAGCACTCGCGCGGCTTCGTCGTCCCCGATGACTGGCCCGCGCGGGCACAAGCCTTCGCGCGCGAATAGCACCGCGCGCGGCCGCTCACCACCAGCGATAGAAGTGATGAACCGGCCCGACGCCGTGACCGACGTCGAGGCGCTCGCTCGCTTCGAGCGCACCGGTGAGGTATTGCTTGGCGTCGCCGACTGCATCGGCGAGACCCGTGCGCTGCGGCCACAACGCCGCGATTGCCGAAGACAGCGTGCAGCCCGTGCCGTGCGTATTCCTGACCGGCACGCGCACGGCGCCGAGGCGCAGCGTGCCGCCTTCCTCGACGAGCCAGTCCGGGCTGTCGGCGCCGCCGAGATGCCCGCCCTTCATCAGCACCGCCTGCGCGCCGAGCGCGCGCAGCGCCTCGCCTTGCTCGACCATCGCGGCTTCGTCGGCGGCCGGCTCGACGCCGAGCAGCGCCGCCGCTTCCGGCAGATTCGGCGTGACGAGCCCCGCGAGCGGCAACAACTCCTCGCGCAGTGCGGCGACCGCCTCCGGCGCGAGCAGCGCGTGGTTGCTCTTCGAGATCATGACCGTATCGAGCACGATGCGCGGCGGCTTGTGGCGGCGCAGCGCATCGGCGACGGCGCGCACGATCGGCGCGTTCGCGAGCATGCCGATCTTCACGGCATCGATGCGGATATCGTCGAACACGGCGTCGAGCTGAGCCGTGACGAAGGCCGGATCGGGCGCGTGGATCGCGGTGACGCCGCGCGTGTTCTGCGCAGTGAGCGCGGTGATGACGCTCGCGCCGTAGGCGCCGAGCGCGGAGAACGCTTTCAGGTCGGCCTGGATGCCGGCGCCGCCGCCCGAATCGGAGCCGGCGATCGTGAGGACGTTGGGGATCGATGAAGTCATGGCAGCGTGAAAGACGGGCAGTGCGCGCACGCGGCACGCAAGAGCGGCGTGCGCAAAAAGGCGGCGCGCGTGCGCGGCCAGAGAATCAATAGCGAAGGCACAGCAGCGGGATCAATGCCGGTGATTTTCGCCGATCAGCGCGACGGAGTCGAACGCGCGCTGATTGGCCTGATGGCGGCGCATCACGAGCCACATCATGACGCAGACGAAGGTGCCGAACAGCACGATCACGAGCGTCACGGGCACGTCGAGCCAGACGAGCACGGCATAGAGGCACAGCATGATGAGGACCGAGAGGTTCTCGTTGAAATTCTGCACGGCGATCGAATGGCCGGCGGAGAGCAGGACGTGGCCGCGGTGCTGGAGCAGCGCATTCATGGGCACGACGAAGAAACCGGAGAGGCCGCCCACGATGATCAGGAACACGTAGGCGAAGAACATGTAGCCGCTCAGGTGCATGTGCCCGACGCGCAGGCCCCAGTGCGGCGGGAAGAGGTCGCGCGTATAGAACGCGAGCATCATGACCGCGAGGCCCATGATGACGCCGACCGGCAGCACCGACAGCGACTTCTTGAGCGGCACGCGCGCGGCGGCGATCATGGCGCCCGCCGCGACGCCCACGGCGACGAGCGCCTGCAGGATCGCGCCCCCCGACAGCGACATGCCGAGCGAGACTTCGGCCCACTTGAGCACGATGAACTGCAGCGTGGCGCCCGCGCCCCAGAAGAGCGTCGTGACTGCGAGCGAGATCTGGCCGAGTTTGTCGTGCCAGAGGATCTGGAAGCAGTCGGCGAAATCGGTGATGAGGCGGATGGGACCGTGTTGCTGGCGCGGATAGCGGGCGCCGGTGTCGGGAATGCGCAGATTGAAGAGGGCGGCGATGACGTAGATGCCCATAATGACGAGCATGGCGGCCTGGGCGGGGGTGTCGATCCAGGCGGGCGTATGGCGGATCACGTGCGATGCGATGTGCGGGCTGATGAGCGCGCCGCCGAGGACGGTGCCGAGAATAATGGAGCTAACCGTGGTGCCTTCGATCCAGCCGTTCGCGGCGACGAGCCGTTCAGGCGGTAATAGTTCAGTCAGAATTCCGTATTTGGCCGGCGAGTAGGCCGCCGCGCCGAATCCCACGACGCCGTAGGCAAAGAGCGGATGCGTTCCCGCGAGCATCGTGCCGCAGCCGAGAACCTTGATCGTGTTCGTGATGAACATCACGCGTCCCTTGGGGCGCGAATCGGCAAAGGCGCCGACGAAAGCAGCTAGAACAACGTAGGAAAGGACGAAGAACAGCTTGAGCAGCGGCGTCATCCAGTTCGGGGCGTGGAGATCTTTAAGCAGTGCAATTGCAGCGATCAGGAGCGCATTGTCGGCCAACGACGAAAAAAACTGCGCGGCCATGATGGTGTAAAAGCCTTTTTTCATCTGATGCGATGCTGTCCTCGCTGCGGTCCGTCCGCCCCGGACGGATGGGATGCATCCGGGCTTATTACGTTCGAAATGGGTTGTGCGCAGGGCTTTATATCATGAAAATAGCTGGATTCGGACTAGCAGAATCCTTGAGCGCCAGACGGGTGAGTCTTCCGGGCGCTGACAACACACTGTAAGCCCCTGATTCGAAAGCGTCTTTACGAAAACTTCCCATGCCTCGCCCCCTCTCTGCCACGATTCACACCGCCGCTCTCGCCAACAATCTCGCAGTCGCCCGTCGATACGCGCCGAAATCGAAAATCTGGGCCGTCGTCAAGGCCAACGCCTACGGGCACGGGCTTGCCCGCGCCTTCCCGGGCTTGCGCGCCACGGACGGTTTCGGCCTGCTCGATCTCGAAGAGGCCGTCAAGCTGCGCGAACTCGGCTGGGCCGGGCCGATCCTGCTGCTCGAAGGCTTCTTCCGTTCGACCGATATCGACGTGGTCGACCGCTACAGCCTCACCACCGTCGTGCACTCCGACGAGCAGATGCGGATGCTCGAAATGGCGCGCCTTTCGAAGCCGGTCAACGTCCAGCTGAAAATGAACAGCGGCATGAACCGGCTCGGCTACACGCCTGAAAAATATCGCGCGGCCTGGGAGCGGGCGCGCGCCTGTCCTGGCATCGGTCAGATCACCCTGATGACGCACTTCTCGGACGCCGATGCGGCGGGCGGCATCGGCGAGCAGATGGAGGCGTTCGAGCGCGGCGCGCAAGGCATCGCGGGCACGCGCAGCCTTGCCAATTCGGCGGCGACGCTCTGGCATCCGTCCGTGCACTTCGACTGGGTGCGGCCCGGCATCATGCTCTATGGCGCTTCGCCGTCGGGCGTGGCGTCGGCGATCGAGGGCGTCGGCCTGCAGCCGGCCATGACGTTCACCTCGGAGCTGATCGCCACGCAGAACGTCGCCGAGGGCCAGACGATCGGCTACGGCTCGACCTTCACGGCACGCAAGCCGACACGCATCGGCGTCGTGGCCTGCGGCTACGCGGACGGCTATCCGCGCGTCGCGCCCGAAGGCACGCCGGTGATCGTCGGCGGCGTGCGCACGCGCGTCGTCGGGTGCGTGTCGATGGACATGCTTACCGTCGATCTCACGCCGGTGCCGAACGCGGGTGTCGGCGCGCGCGTCGAGCTATGGGGCACGAACCTGCCGATCGACGACGTGGCGCAGTCGTGCGGCACCGTCGGATACGAGCTGATGTGCGCCGTGGCGCCGCGTGTGCCGGTGCGGGCGGAATAAGCGGTGGCGAAGGTCAAGACGCTCTATACGTGCACCGGGTGCGGCGGGAAGGCGCCGAAATGGCAAGGGCAATGCCCCGCGTGCGGCGCGTGGAACACGTTGGTGGAAGGTGTCGCCGAACCGGCCGGTAACCACCGCTTCCAGTCGCTCGCGAAGAGCGCGCCGGTGCGGCGGCTCGCCGATATCGAGGCGTCCGACGTGCCGCGCTTCACGACCGGCGTCGGCGAATTCGACCGCGTGCTGGGCGGCGGGCTCGTCGCGGGCGGCGTGGTGCTGATCGGCGGCGATCCGGGCATCGGCAAGTCGACGCTGCTGTTGCAGTCGCTCGCGCAGATTGCGGCGGAGCGTCGCGCGCTCTACGTGAGCGGCGAAGAGTCGGCGGCGCAGATCGCGTTGCGCGCGCAACGGCTCGCACTGCTCGATCCTGGCTCGAAGGCGAGCGAGCTTCAACTGCTCGCCGAAATCCAGCTCGAAAAGATTCAGGCGACGATCGAGGCCGAAAAGCCCGACGTCGCGGTGATCGACTCGATCCAGACCATCTATTCCGAGGCGCTGACTTCCGCGCCCGGCTCGGTCGCGCAGGTGCGCGAATGCGCGGCGCAGCTCACGCGCATGGCGAAGCAGTCGGGCACGGCGATCATCATCGTCGGTCACGTCACGAAAGAGGGCAACCTTGCCGGGCCGCGCGTGCTGGAGCACATCGTCGATACGGTCCTCTACTTCGAAGGCGACACGCATTCGTCATTCCGGCTCGTGCGCGCGTTCAAGAACCGCTTCGGCGCGGTCAACGAACTCGGCGTGTTCGCGATGACGGAGCGCGGCTTGCGCGGCGTCGCCAATCCGTCGGCGCTCTTTCTCTCGCAGCACGCGCAGAGCGTGCCGGGTTCGTGCGTGCTCGTGACCCAGGAGGGTTCGCGCCCGCTGCTCGTCGAGGTGCAGGCGCTCGTCGATACCGCGCATGTTCCCAATCCGCGGCGCCTCGCCGTCGGTCTGGAACAGAACCGGCTTGCGCTGCTGCTCGCGGTGCTGCATCGGCATGCGGGAATTGCGTGCTTCGATCAGGACGTGTTCCTGAACGCCGTGGGCGGCGTGAAGATCACGGAACCGGCTGCGGACCTCGCCGTATTGCTCTCGATTCACTCGTCGATGCGTAACAAGGCGTTGCCCAAGGGGCTGATCGTTTTCGGCGAAGTGGGCCTCGCGGGCGAGATCCGACCGTCGCCACGCGGCCAGGAGCGTCTGAAGGAGGCGGCGAAGCTCGGTTTCTCGTGCGCGCTGATTCCGCGCGCCAACGCGCCGAAACAGCCGATCGACGGATTGCAGGTGATCGCCGTCGAGCGGATCGAAGAGGCCATTGACAAGGTTCGCACGCTCGAGTGAGCGCCGCATCGCGGACGTTGTTCCGTCACGTAATGATTAGTAACAACCCTGGTACACACTGTAACCTGGGCATTCGGCGATTTCCCTATCCTTGCGCGCATGTTCAAACCGCGTCCATGCGGAAAGGATAGCGTCTTGAAACAGATTGATACGTTCGCCGATGGTCGTTCGATCGTCGTACGCGGCTGCCGGGTATCCGAGCCGCTTATGCAGCCTTGGGGCAGCAGCTGCCGCATCGTAGAGTGGATCGACAGCGACGGGTGCATCTCGCGCCGCGTGGTGGCCGGAAATGTGACCGAGGCGCAGGTGCGCAGCACCATCGCGGATCATGTGGAAGGCCGCAAGCACGTCCTCGACGACGACGAAAATTTGCCGCGGCAAACGCTGCCGCGTCGGTAGCGGTAGTCGGTAGCGAGTGAAAAAATGGGCGCCTTGTGCGCCCATTTTTATTCCCGCTTCACTGGCTTCTTTAGCGTTCTTCGAGCCGCGCGACGGGTCAGTCCCAGGACCCGTACGTAAATGGCTTGTTGCCAAAAGCCGCAGTGTTTTGTGGACGTGCGGCCGCTGTTTCCTGCACTATGCCGCCTTGTGTTTGCATCAGCGGATCGCCGGCCTGCATCCCGGTGGGCGCGAGCATCTCCTGCAGAACCTCGGCGTTGAAAAGCGGATGGCGCGCAGCCTCGCCAGGCGTGAGCACGGGCGTCGCGCAGCAGTCGATCGGTTCGAGCCGGTCGATCCACGTTTGCAGCGACTCCGCGGCGATGACCGCCGCGAGTTCGCGCGTGAGCATGGCTGCGTCCGTACCTCCGATCGCCTGACCCAGACTCCAGTGCCGCTCGGCCCAGTCGTCGCGGCCGAGCGCCTTGCAGAGCGCTTGCCAGAATTTCAGTTCCAGCGCGCCGACGGCGAGCCAGCGCCCGTCCTGCGTACGGTACAGGTTGTAGCAGGGCACGCCGCCGTTGAGCAGGCCGCCGCCCGCCTGGGTGCCTGCTGCGTTGTCGTTGGCGAGCGCGACCTGCGCGACCACATTGTGCGCGTACGTGGCGTGCGCCATCGAAACGTCGATGAAGCGGCCAGCGCCTCCGCGCGCGACGTGCCAGAGCGCGGCGAGGATCTGCGTGACGGCGCAGAGCGCGCCGCCGAGCAGGTCGGCGATCTGGAAATTCGGCAGCACGGGCGAGCCGTCGCGTGCCGCAAGCTGGTCGAGCACGCCCGAATAGCCGATGTAGTTCAGGTCGTGGCCGGCGCGATCCGCGAACGGGCCTTCAGCGCCATAGCCGCTGATGGCGCAGTAGACGAGCTTGGGATTGATGGCGCGCAGCGTTTCGTAGCCGACGCCGAGCCGCGTCATAACGCCGGGACGGTAGCTCTCGATGAGCACGTCGGCGTCGCGCGCGAGCGCGAGCAGGACATTGCGCCCGCTTTCCGACTTCAGGTCGATCCGCGTTTCGCGCTTGCCGCGATTGACGAGGCGGTAGAACGCGCCGGGCCGTCCGGCGACCTCGTCGGCGGAATTCTGCATCATGACGCGGGTGGCGTCGCCAGTGCCCGGCGGCTCGATCTTCAGCACGTCGGCGCCCATTTCCGCGAGACGCAACGTGGCAACCGGGCCCGGCAGAAGCATGGTCAGATCAAGGACGCGTAGGCCTTGCAATGCAGCGGGTGACGACACTCGTATCTCCTTTGCCTCATGCCGTGCAGGTAGCGCATTTAACACGCGCTAGCCGATCTGTTCGAGTTCCTCATGCGCGTCGAGCCAGTCGGCTTCGAGCGTTTCGAGGCGGGCCTGAACTTCGGCCTGGCGGCGGATCGCGTCGGTCAGGCGCGTCTTCTGCTCAGGCTGGTAGCTCGCGGGGTCCGCAACGAATGCGTCCAGTGTGCCCTTTTCCGCATTGAGCGTATCCATTTCCGTCTCAATCTTGCCGATTTTTGCCTGGAGCGGCTTCTTCAGGTGCGAGAGCTTTTGACGCGTTTCCGCTTCCTGGCGGCGCAGTTCCTTCCGGTTGACCCCCGTATCGCCCGCGCCGTTGCCACCGGCCGCGGCATCCTTGAGCGCCGCGCGCTGTTCGGCGGCGTGCTGGAGCAGCCAGTCGCGATAGTCGTCGAGATCGCCGTCGAACGGCTGCAGGCGGTGCTTTGCGACCAGCATGAACTGGTCGGTGGTCGCGCGCAGCAGATGGCGGTCGTGCGAGACGACGATCAGCGTGCCGTCGAACTGCGCGAGCGCCATCGTGAGCGCGTGGCGCGTTTCGAGGTCGAGGTGGTTGGTCGGCTCGTCGAGCAGCAGCAGGTTCGGCTTCTGCCAGATGATGAGCGCGAGCGCGAGCCGTGCCTTTTCGCCGCCCGAGAACGGTGCGATGCGCGCGGTCGCCATCTCGCCGGGGAAATTGAAGCCGCCGAGAAAGTCGCGGAGTTCCTGCTCGCGCGTGTCGGGCGCGAGGCGCGCGAGATGCTGCAGCGGCGAGTCGTCTGGCCGCAAGGTCTCCAGTTGATGCTGTGCGAAATAGCCGATCTGCAGACCCTTGCCCGCGCGCAGGTCGCCCGAGAGCGGCGCGAGCGTGCCGGCAAGCGTCTTGATGAGCGTGGATTTGCCCTGGCCGTTCGCGCCGAGCAGGCCGATACGCTGGCCGTTCTGGATCGACAGCGTGACGTGTTCGACGATCGGCGTCTCGCTGCCGTCTTCGGCGCGATAGCCGCAGCGCACGTCTTCCATCACGAGCATCGGGTTCGGCGCGGAATCGGGCGTGCGGAACTCGAACGTGAACGGCGAACTCGCGTGCGCCGGTGCGATCAGCTCCATTTTTTCGAGCGCCTTTACGCGGCTCTGCGCCTGACGCGCCTTCGTGGCCTTGGCCTTGAAGCGGTCGATGAAGCTTTGCAGGTGCGCGACGGTTCTTTGCTGCTTTTCGTACGTGCTTTGCTGGAGCGCCAGTTGTTGCGCGCGCAGGATCTCGAACTGCGAGTAGTTGCCGCCGTAACGTTTGACCTGCTGGTTCTCCAGGTGCAGCGTGACGTTGCAGACCGAGTCGAGGAATTCGCGGTCGTGCGAGATCACGACGAGCGTGCCCGGGTAGCGATTCAGCCAGTCTTCCAGCCAGACGATCGCGTCGAGGTCGAGGTGGTTCGTGGGTTCGTCGAGCAGCAGCAGGTCCGAGCGGCACATCAGCGCCTGCGCGAGGTTCAGGCGCATGCGCCAGCCGCCTGAAAAGCTTGTGACCGGCGCACGCGTCTGGTCGAGCGTGAAGCCGAGGCCGAGCAGCAGCGCTTGCGCGCGTGCGGGTGCGGTATAGCCGTCGGCGTCGGCGAAGGCGGCGTGCGCTTCGGCTTCGGCGGCGCCGTCGTGCGCTGCCGAAGCCGCGGCAATGCGCGCTTCGATTTCGCGCAGCGCGGCGTCGCCGTCGAGGGTGTAGTCGAGCGCGCTGCGATCGACGGCGGGCGTTTCCTGCGCGACGTGCGCGATACGCCACGACGGCGGCAGCGAGAAGTCGCCGCCGTCCGCGTGCAGTTCGCCGCGCAGCACGGCGAACAAGGTCGATTTGCCCGCGCCGTTCGCGCCGACGAGCCCCGCTTTTTCGCCGGGGTTCAGCGTGAACGAGGTCTCATTGAAAAGCGGCTTGGTGCCGCGGGCAAGACTGAATTGATTGAAGCGGATCACAGCATGGCCGGCGAAGGAAAAACGCTATTTTAGACTGGCCGGCGCGCGCGCCGGCATTCGCCGTTCGGCCAGGGTGCGGCGCACGGCATTTCTCACGTAGACTGGCGCTTTCCTCGGGAGAGCGCAGATGACGACGTCCGTTTATTCGTTTTCGGCAGAGCCGCTCGGCGGCGGCGCGCCGGTGAGCCTCGAACGCTACGCCGGCAAGGTACTGCTCGTCGTGAACACGGCGAGCGAGTGCGGGTTCACGCCGCAGTACGCGGGGCTGCAGAAGCTCTACGACGAGTACGCCGCGCGCGGACTCGCGGTGCTCGGCTTTCCGTGCAACCAGTTCGGCAAGCAGGAGCCGGGCGACGCGGCGCAGATCGGCAGCTTCTGCGAGAAGAACTATGGCGTCACGTTTCCGATGTTCGAGAAGATCGACGTGAACGGTGCGAACGCGCATCCGCTCTATCGCTGGCTCACCGGCGAGGCACCCGGCGTGCTCGGGCTGGAGGCGATCAAGTGGAATTTCACGAAGTTTCTCGTGGACCGCGACGGCAACGTGGTGAAGCGCTACGCGCCGGTCACGAAGCCCGAGGCGATCACGGCGGACATCGAGAAACTGCTGTAAAGGATTGCGCTAGAGGATAGGCGCGAAGAGGCGGGCGACATGCATTCCGATCTTGCGCAACGCGTGCGCGTCGCGGTACTCGCTGCGGTCGATCTCGACTGACTCCGCGAAGTCGCGCAGCAGCATGGCCTCGACCTCGCTCGCGAAGCCGCGGTGTACCGTGAGCACCATGATTTCGAAGTTCAGGCGGAACGAGCGGTTGTCGAGGTTCGCGCTGCCGATGGCTGCCGCCACGTCGTCGATCAGCACGACCTTCTGGTGCAGGAAGCCCGGCTGGTACCGGAAGATGCGGATGCCGGCGCGGATGGCATCGAATGCGTACAGCGTCGACGCTTCGAACACGACGTAGTGATCGCGGCGGGCCGGAATCATGATACGTACGTCCACGCCGCGCAGCACCGCGAGCCGCAGCGCCGAAAATACCGCTTCGTCGGGCACGAGATAGGGCGTGGTGATCCACAGGCGCCGGCGCGCGGCGTTGATCGCCTCGACGAAGAAGAGCAGGCAGGTCTCCTGCCGGTCGGCCGGGCCGGTCGGCATCACGAGGCACGACATGTCGTCGTGGCGCGGGGCAACGTGCGGCGGATCACAGGCGGGCAGTTCCTGGGTGACCCAGTACCAGTCCTCGGTGAAGGCGAACTGGATGTTCGCGACGGCCGGGCCGCGCACTTCGATGTGCGTGTCGCGCCAGGGCGAGAGCGGCGGCTTCGCGCCGAGATATTCGACGCCCACGTTGTGGCCGCCCACGAACGCGCGCTCGCCGTCCACGACGACGATCTTGCGGTGATTGCGAAAGTTGAGCTGGAAGCGGTTGACGAAGTGGCGCTTCGTCGAGAACGGGTGCACGACCACGCCGCCCGCGCGCAGTGCGTCGACGTAGCTTGAGGGCAGGTCGAAGCTGCCGATGCTGTCATAGAGGAAGAACGCGCGCACGCCGCGCGCCACGCACTGGATGAGCGCGTCCTTCAGCATGTCGCCGAGTGCGTCCGCGCGCACGATGAAGAACTGCACGATCACGTAGTGACGGGCTTCCTCGATGGCGTCGAAGATGGCCGCGAAAGTCGCTTCGCCGTTCACGAGCGTGCGTACCGAATTGCCCGGGACGATCGGCATGCCGCCCAACTGGGACATCGTCCGGATGATCCCCACGCCGAGTTCGTCGGCGGGCCGTTCGCCGCCGGCGACGAGCCGGTCCCACTCGGGCACGCGGGCCCGGGTGCGCAGGGTCTCGTTGCGCAACCGGCGGGCGTCGGCGTAGCCCGCGAACTTGCTGCGGCCGAGAAAAAGATAGGGAATCAGCGTGAGATAGGGCATCGTCGCGAGCGATACGGCCCAGGCGATCGCGCCCTGCGAGGTGCGGGTGTTGAGGATGGCGTGGCATGCCGCGGCGAGGCCGAGGACGTGGATGACCGCGAGCAGGGGGCCGAGTTGTGACCAGTCGATTTGCATAGAGGCGCGGGACGCTCCTGATGCTGGATGACGCCGTGGCGCGGTAACCGGAAAGTATCCATCTTACCGAAACCCGGTACCCCGTCGGCTGGCGGTCATCGGTGTGGCCCCGCCGGATGCCCGGCGCCGGGTTCGGGCCGGTGGCCCGCACCGAGGGTGGTCGCGGGGCGGCCGGAGTTTTTCGCGGAATCGGCCGGGGCTGATGCGCGGTACGGTGCGCAACAACTTCGCCGCAATTTGCCGCGCGTCGCCGCCGTTTCCCGCCTGCTTCAAGGCGTGCCGAAGCACGCCGAATCGCACGAAAGCCGCTTAGACCGGCAAATCCGCTGCCTGGATCAGGAACACCTGATCGTCGCCGGCGCTTGTCGGGAGCCACACGAGGTCCAGTCCGCCGAACACGGCCTCGACGTTCTCGCGCTCGTTGCCGATCTCGACCACGAGCACGCCCGCGTCGGTGAGCCAGTCGCGCGCTTCCGAAACGATGCGGCGCACGATGTCCATGCCGTCGGCGCCGCCCGCGAGCGCCATTGCCGGCTCGTGGCGGTATTCGGGCGGCAGCGCTTCCATCGACCCGGCGTTCACGTACGGCGGATTCGTCAGGATGACGTCGTAACGGCGTTCGGGCAGCGGCGCGAACAGATCGCCCTCGAAGAGCGCGATGCGCCCGTCGAGGCCGTGGTCGTGCACGTTCCGGCGAGCCACTTCGAGTGCGGGCGCCGAGAGGTCCACGGCGTCGATATCGGCGTTCGGGAACGCGTGCGCTGCGAGGATCGCGAGGCTCGCGGAGCCCGTGCACAGTTCGAGCACCGCGCCCACCGTTTCGGGATCCTCGACATAGGGCTGCAGGCCGTCTTCGAGCAGTTCGCCGATGAACGAACGCGGCACGATCACGCGCTCGTCGACGTAAAAGCGCAGGCCGTGCATCCACGCCTCGTTCGTGATGTAGGCGGCGGGCACGCGATCGGTCACGCGGCGCTCGATCACGCCGAGCACCGTATCGACCTCGTCGGTCGTGAGCCGGGCGTCGAGGAATGGGTCGAGCAGGTCGAGCGGCAGATGGAGCGTGTGCAGGATCAGGTACGCGGCCTCGTCGTAGGCATTGGTCGAGCCGTGGCCGAACGCGAGTTGCGCGCTGGAAAAGCGCGTTACGCCGTAGCGCAGCAGGTCGCGCACGGTCGAGAAGGAGGTCGTTAGCGGGTGCGTCATGTCTGGGTCTCCAGCGGGCGTATTCAGGCGATCAGTTGTTCGAGGACGCGGCGATACACGTTCTTCAGCGGATCGATGTACTTCATTTCGATGTACTCATCGATCTTGTGGATGCTGCCGTTCGGCGGCCCGAATTCGACGACCTGCGGGCACAGGCGCGCGATGAAGCGGCCATCGGACGTGCCGCCCGTCGTCGAGAGTTCGGTCGTGACGCCGGTCTCGTCGAGGATCGCTTTTTCGAGCGCATTCGACAGCGCGCCGCGCGGCGTGAGGAACGGCAGGCCGCTCACGCTCCAGTGCAGGTCGTAATCGAGGCCGTGCTTGTCGAGGATCGCGTGCACGCGCTGTTGCAGACCCTCGACCGTGCTCGCGGTCGAAAAACGGAAATTGAACTGCATGTCGGCGTGGCCCGGGATCACGTTGCTCGCCCCGGTGCCGCTGTGCAGGTTCGAGACCTGCCACGTCGTCGGCGGGAAATATTCGTTGCCGTCGTCCCACTTTTCGGCGACGAGTTCGGCGAGCGTGGGCGCGAGCAGATGCACGGGATTCTTCGCGAGATGCGGATACGCGATGTGCCCCTGTACGCCCTTGACGACCAGCTTGCCCGACATCGAACCGCGCCGGCCGTTCTTCACGCAGTCGCCGAGCGTGTGCGCCGAGGTCGGCTCGCCGACGATGCAGTAGTCCATTTTCTCGCCGCGCTGCTGGAGCGCTTCGACGACCTTGACCGTGCCGTCGGTCGCCGGGCCTTCCTCGTCGCTCGTGATGAGGAACGCGATCGCGCCGCGGTGCTGCGGCTGCGCGGCGACGAATTCCTCGGTCGCCACGACGAATGCCGCGAGCGACGTTTTCATGTCGGCGGCGCCGCGGCCGTAGAGCTTGCCGTCGCGATGCGTCGGCTCGAACGGCGGCGATTGCCATTGTTCGAGCGGGCCGGTCGGCACGACGTCGGTGTGGCCCGCGAACGCGAGCAGCGGGCCATCGGCGCCGGCCGTGCCGCGCTTGACGGCCCACAGATTCGTCACGCCGTGCGACTCGATCGTTTCGCACGCGAAGCCGAGTGCCGCAAGGCGTTCGGTCATGATGCGCTGGCAGTGCTGGTCGTCGGGCGTCACGGACGCGCGGGCGATCAAGGCTTCAGTAAGGGCGAGGGTGCCGGACATGGATGGGCCACTTTCAAAAAAATGCCGGCGCCGCTGATGGAGCGGGGGCCGGCAACAACTTGTCATGACTGCGCGCGCCCGATGTGCCGCGGGCATTTCGGACGCGGTGCTTACACGGCGTGCGTCAGGCGAGGCCTGGCGCGCTCAACGGAGCACTCAAGCGAACAGCTCCGCATACTGCCCGGCCGAAAAACCGAGCGTCTTCACGCGGCCGTTCACGACGACCACAGGCCGCTTGATGATCGACGGCTTGTGGATCATCAGCGCGATCGCGCCGGCGGTCGAGTCGGCTTCGGCCTTGTGCACGTCGGACAGGCCGCGCCAGGTCGTGCCGCGCTTGTTGATGAGCAGATCCAGCGACACGTCCTTGAGCCAGTCCTGGACCAGCGCATTCGACACGCCCGCCTTCTTGAAGTCGTGGAACGCGAATTCGACGCCGTGCTCTTCGAGCCACACGCGGGCCTTTTTCACGGTGTCGCAGTTCGGAATGCCGTAGACGACGACGGTTTTCGCGCCTTTCGCCATCAGTCGCCTCGCAGCAGCTCGTTCAGGCCGACCTTCGCGCGCGTCTTCGCATCGACCTTCTTGACGATCACGGCGCAGTAGAGGCTGTGCGAGCCGTCCTTCGAGGGCAGGTTGCCCGCGACGACCACCGAGCCTGCCGGGATGCGGCCGTACGACACTTCGCCGGTTTCGCGGTCGTAAATCTTCGTGCTCTGGCCGAGGTACACGCCCATCGAGATGACCGAGTTCTCCTCGACGATCACGCCTTCCACGACTTCCGAGCGCGCGCCGATGAAGCAGTTGTCCTCGATGATGACCGGGTTGGCTTGCAGCGGTTCAAGCACGCCGCCGATGCCGACGCCGCCCGACAGGTGCACGTTCTTGCCGATCTGCGCGCACGAGCCGACCGTGGCCCACGTGTCGACCATCGTGCCTTCGTCGACGTATGCGCCGATGTTGGTGTACGACGGCATCAGCACGACGTTCTTCGCGATGAACGAGCCGCGGCGCGCGACGGCCGGCGGCACGACGCGGAAGCCGCCCGCGGCGAAGTCTTCGGCGGTGTAGTTCGCGAACTTCGACGGCACCTTGTCGTAGAACTGGCTGTAGCCGCCGGCGGCCATCGGCACGTTGTCTTCGAGACGGAACGACAGCAGCACGGCCTTCTTCACCCACTGGTTGACGACCCAGTCGCCGTCCTTCTTCGCGGCGCAGCGCAGCGCGCCCTTGTCCAGTTCCGCGATCACATGGGCGACGGCTTCGCGCACGTCGTTCGGTGCGGACTTCGCCGAGAAGTCCGCACGGTTTTCCCAGGCGGCGTCGATGATCTGCTGAAGTTGTTGCGACATGGTGGTGGTTTCGTGTGAGTTCGGATAGAAGAAAGCGGTACGGGGCGCGGCCTGCCTCAGGGACGCCGCGCCTTGCATTCAGGCGAGCGAGCGGCAGAAATCGACGATGCGTTGTGCGCCCTCGATGCACTCCTCGACGTCGGCAACGAGCGCCATGCGGACGAAATTCTGTCCCGGATTCGCGCCGTGCGCGGTGCGGGCCAGATAGGAGCCCGGCAGGACCGTCACATTATAGTCGGCGTAGAGGCGCTGGGCGAACGCGGTATCGGACAGGCCCGTGCGCGCGACATTCGCCCAGAGGTAGAACGCGGCGTCGGGCAGGCGCACGTCGAGCACGTCGGCGAGCATCGGCGTGACCGTTGCGAACTTCTGCACGTACTTCGCCCGGTTCTCGCGGACGTGGTTTTCGTCGCCCCACGCGGCGATGCTGGCGGACTGCCATACCGGCGACATCGCCGAGCCGTGGTAGGTGCGGTAGAGCAGGAAGCGCTTGAGGATCGCGGCGTCGCCTGCGGCGAAGCCCGAGCGCATGCCCGGCACGTTCGAGCGTTTCGAGAGACTCGACAGCATCACGAGGCGCTCGAAGCCACGGCCGAGGCGGTGCGCCGCTTCGAGGCCGCCGAGCGGCGGTTTCGCTTCGTCGAAGTAGATCTCGGAGTAGCACTCGTCGGAAGCGATCACGAAGCCGTGGCGGTCGGACAGCGCGAAGAGTTCGCGCCAGTCGTCGAGCGTGAGCACGGCGCCGGTCGGGTTGCCCGGCGAGCAAACGTAGAGCAGCTGCGTGCGCGCCCAGACGTCTTCTGGCACCTTCGAATAGTCGCAGGCGTAGTTGCGGGCCGGATCGCTGTTCACGAAGTACGGCTCGCCGCCCGCGAGCAGCGCGGCGCCCTCGTAGATCTGGTAGAACGGGTTCGGGCAGAGTACGATCGCGCGTCTGGCCGGATCCTTCACACCCGCGGACGGGTCGACCACGGCCTGCGCGAGCGCGAACAGCGCCTCGCGCGAGCCCGAGACCGGCAGGATCTGCGTGTCCGCATCGATGGCGGGCAGCGCATAGCGCGCCTTGACCCAGCCCGCGATGGACTCGCGCAGCGCCGGGGTGCCTGCCGTCGCGGGATACACCGAAAGCCCGTCGAGCGAGGCGACGACGGCGTCGCGGATCAGCGAGGGCGTCGGATGTTTCGGCTCGCCAATGCCGAGGCTGATGGGCCGCAGGCCGGCTTTCGGCGTGACGTCCTTGAAGAGGGCACGCAGCTTTTCGAAGGGATAGGTCTGAAGGGTGTCGAGTAGCGGATTCACTTGGGCGTCGGACGGGCGTGAGCGAAAGACGGGCTGCGGGCGCGCGGCTGCGAGCGGTCGATTATAGCGTGGCGACGGGCGCGATGCGCCGCACCGCCGAGCGTCTGCGGATGCGGATGACGCTGCGATGCGGACGTCCTGGGCCGGGAAAAGTGGTTCAGGCAGGTTCAAGGATTCAACGAGAGGAACAGGAATGCAGTTTTCGTCGTATCGAGGATGCACGAATCGCGACGCGAAGCACTTGCGGTCGGCGTGGCCGAGGGCCGCGCGATGAATCGGGGTTCGGGCTCGGGCTGGCCCACGCTCGCGATCATGCTTGGCGCGTCGGTGTGGGGCATGGTCTGGTATCCGCTGCGGATGCTGGCGGCGCTCGGCGTGACGGGCACGGCCGCGAGCGCCGCGACGAGCGCCGCCGGGTGCGTCTTCGTGCTGCTGCTGCGCCGCCGGTCGATCGCGACGCTGCGCTGGCACTGGGTCCTGCCGCTGCTCGGGCTCGCGGCGGGCGTGACCAATCTGGGCTTCGTCTGGGGTTCGATCCACGGCGAAGTGATGCGCGTGCTGCTGCTTTTCTATCTGACCCCGGCGTGGACCGCGCTCTTTGCGCATTTCATCCTCGGCGAGCGTCTGACCTTGTCGGGCGCGACGCTGGCCGCGCTGTCGCTGGCCGGGGCGATGCTGATGCTGTGGTCGCCGTCGCTGGGCATCCCGCTGCCGGGCAATGCTGCCGAATGGGCGGGCCTTGCGGGCGGCATGGGCTTCGCGATGAGCAACGTGCTCGTGCTCAAGACGAGCCGCGTGCTACCGGAGATGAAGCCGGAAATGCGAACGGCCGTGATCTTCGGCGGTTCGGCGCTGTTCAGCGCATGCGCGGCGACTTTTGAGCCGATGGCCGCCGCCCCTGCGGGCGACCTGCTTACTCACGCGGCGCTGCTGGTGGCGGCGCTCGGCCTCGTGCTCGCGACGAACAACATGATCGTGCAGTACGGCCTCGCGCGCGTACCGGCGAACCGCGCGTCGATCATCATGCTGTTCGAACTTGTCGTCACTGCGCTCACCTCGTGGCTTTTCGCGAGCGAGGTGCCGGGTCCGCGCGAATGGGCGGGCGGCGGCTGCATCGTGCTCGCTTCGCTGTTGTCGAGCTGGGTGCACCGCACGCGCAGCACGCCGGCCCAGTGCGGGCGTGCCGATCGTGCTGACCGGACCGCGCGCGACGACAGCGACGATGACGGCGGCGACACCGGCAAAGGCAGCGACGACGACATCAACAAGGACAGCGACAACGCAAGCCGCAGCCCTCGCGGCGAGCGGAACGGCGCGAGGGCGATGGTATGATTGCCGCTGATTCTCGCCGCGCAGCGCACGTGGACGCGTGCCGCACGGCGATCCGTGGCGGCTGCCCAGTGCGCGTTCCTCTGCCGGTCGATTGCGTCGGCGCGTGGCGTGCGGCACGGGCGGTCCCGTTCACTCCTCCTATTCGAACAGCGATATCGCCGTGCGTCTGACCTCGATTAAACTCGCTGGCTTCAAATCATTCGTCGATCCCACGCATTTTCAGGTTCCGGGCCAGCTGGTGGGCGTGGTCGGGCCGAATGGCTGTGGCAAGTCCAACATCATCGACGCAGTGCGCTGGGTGCTCGGCGAATCCCGCGCATCCGAGCTGCGTGGCGAATCGATGCAGGACGTCATCTTCAACGGCTCGACCGCGCGCAAACCGGGTAGCCGCGCGAGCGTCGAACTCGTGTTCGATAACGCGGACGGCCGTGCCGCCGGACAATGGGGCCAGTATTCGGAGATTGCCGTCAAACGCGTGCTGACGCGCGACGGGACTTCGAGCTACTACATCAACAACCTGCCGGCACGCCGCCGCGATATCCAGGACATCTTTCTCGGTACGGGCCTCGGGCCTCGGGCCTACGCGATCATCGGCCAGGGCATGATCGCGCGCATCATCGAAGCGAAGCCGGAAGAGCTGCGCGTGTTTCTCGAAGAAGCGGCGGGCGTGTCGAAGTACAAGGAACGCCGCCGCGAGACGGAGAGCCGTCTGCACGACACGCGCGAGAATCTCACGCGCGTCGAGGACATCGTGCGCGAGCTGTCGACGAACCTTGAGAAGCTCGAAGGCCAGGCCGTCGTGGCGACGAAGTTCCGCGAACTGCAGGCGGACGGCGAAGAAAAGCAGCGCTTGCTGTGGCTGTTGCGCAAGAACGAGGCGGCGGGCGAGCAGGAGCGCCAGCAGCGTGCGATCGAGGAGGCCCAGATTGATCTCGAGCGCCAGACGGCGCAGCTTCGCGAGGTCGAGGCACAGCTGGAGACGCTGCGCGTCGCGCACTACACCGCGAGCGACGCGATGCAGGGCGCGCAGGGCGCACTCTACGAGGCCAATGCCGAGGTGAGCCGCCTCGAAGCCGAAATCAAGTTCATCGTCGAGTCGCGCAATCGGGTGCAGGCGCATATCGCGGCGCTCGCGGCGCAGCGCGAGCAATGGCAATCGCAGGCGCAGAAGTCGCAGGACGACATCGAGGACGCCGAAGAGCAGTTGGCGATCGCCGAAGAAAAGGCCACGGTCGCGGAAGAAGAGGCGGCTGCGAAGCAGGACTCGCTGCCCGCGCTCGAAGGCCGCTGGCGCGATGCGCAGGGCGGGCTCAACGACGAGCGCGCGGAAATCGCGCGCACCGAACAGGCGCTGAAGCTCGAAGCCGCGCATCAGCGCAACGCCGACCAGATGCTGCAGCAACTGCAGCAGCGTCACGAGCGACTGAAAGCCGAAGCAGGGGGGCTCGACGCACCGGACGAAGCGCAACTCGAAGAGTTGCGCATGCAACTGGCCGAGCAGGAGGAAGTCCTGCACGACGCCCAGGAGCGGTTGTCGGAGGCGCAGGATGCGCTGCCGCGTCTCGACAGCGAGCGCCGTGCCGCGCACGAACGCGTACAGGCCGAGAGCGCGCAGATCCACCAGCTCGAAGCGCGTCTTGCCGCACTCAGGCAGTTGCAGGAAAACGTGCAGACCGAAGGCAAGATCCAGCCCTGGCTCGAACGCCACGAGCTGGGCGCGCTGCCGCGCCTGTGGAAGAAGCTGCACGTCGAGGCAGGCTGGGAAACCGCGCTTGAAGCGGCTTTGCGCGAACGGCTCGCGGCGCTCGAAGTGTCGAATCTCGACTGGGTGAAGGCGTTCGCGAGCGACGCGCCGCCTGCCAAGCTCGCGTTCTACGCTCCGCCCGCTGCGGGGCAGCCGGCGCCCGCGCCGACAGGTCTCACGCCGTTGCTTTCGCTCGTGCGTATCGACGACGCGGGGCTGCGCGCGGTGCTGTCCGAATGGCTCGGATCGATGTTCGTCGCTACCGATCTCGCCGAAGCACTGCCGCAGCGTGCGCAATTGCCGTCGGGCGGCGCCTTCGTCGTGAAGGCCGGCCACATGGTGACGCGCGTGGGCGTGCAGCTCTACGCGGCCGATTCGGAGCAGGCCGGCATGCTCGCGCGTCAGCAGGAAATCGAGAACCTGACGCGCCAGGTGCGTGCGCAGGCGCTCCTCGCCGACGACGCGCGTGCGGCCGCGATCCGCGCCGAAGCTGCGCACACGCAGGCCGCGCAGGCGCTCACGGAAGTGCGCCAGCAGGCCGAACGCGCGACACAGCGCGTGCACGCGCTGCAGATGGACGTGCTGAAGCTGACCCAGGCGCACGAACGCTACACGGCGCGCAGCACGCAGATTCGTGAGGAACTCGACGAAATCGCCGCGCAGGTCGACGAGCAGCGCGCATTGCGCGCGGAGTCGGAGGCGAACTTCGAGCGCCACGATGGCGAACTCGCCGAACTGCAGGCGCGCTTCGAGGACGACCAGCTCGCGTTTGAGGCACTCGACGAGGAACTGGGCGCGGCGCGCAACGAGGCGCGCGACCTCGAACGGGCCGCGGGCGATGCGCGCTTCGCCGCGCGCAACATGGCGAACCGGATCGAGGAGCTGCGACGCAACATTCAGGTGGCGCACGATCAAAGCGAGCGTGTGGCCGCATCGCTCGAAGACGCGCGCGCCGAACTGGAAACGATCAACGAGCAGACCGCACACACCGGCTTGCAGGATGCGCTCGAGATTCGCACGCAGAAGGAGGCGCTGCTGCGCGTGGCGCGTGCCGAGCTGGACGACCTTAGCGCGAAGCTGCGTCAGGCCGACGAGACCCGTCTGAGCGCCGAGCGCGCGCTGCAGCCGCTGCGCGACCGCATCACGGAACTGCAGTTGAAGGAACAGGCCGCGCGTCTGAACGGCGAGCAGTTCATCGAGCAACTGCAGTCGGCGGGCGTCGACGAAGCGGCGTTGCAGGCGAAGCTCACGCCGGATATGAAGCCGTCGTACCTGCAGGGCGAAGTCACGCGCATCAACAATGCGATTGCGGCGCTCGGCCCGGTGAACATGGCCGCGCTCGACGAGCTGGCCGCAGCGAAGGAGCGCAAGACCTTCCTCGACGCACAGTCCGCCGATTTGACGAGTGCGATCGAAACGCTCGAGGACGCGATCCGCAAGATCGACCAGGAAACGCGCACGCTGCTGCAAGGCACGTTCGACGAAGTGAACCGGCATTTCGGCGAACTGTTCCCGCGCCTGTTCGGCGGCGGCCAGGCGAAGCTCATCATGACGGGCGACGAGATTCTCGATGCGGGCGTGCAGGTGATGGCGCAGCCGCCGGGCAAGAAGAACTCGACGATTCACCTGCTGTCCGGCGGCGAAAAGGCGCTTACGGCGACCGCGCTGGTGTTCGCGATGTTCCAGCTCAATCCGGCGCCGTTCTGTCTGCTGGACGAAGTGGACGCGCCGCTCGACGACGCGAACACCGAACGCTTCGCGAACCTCGTGCGCGCGATGTCGGACAAGACGCAGTTCCTGTTCATTTCGCACAACAAGATTGCGATGGAAATGGCCCAGCAACTGATCGGCGTGACGATGCAGGAGCAGGGCGTGTCCCGCATCGTCGCGGTCGACATGGAATCGGCGGCGGGTTTCGCACAAAATACGGCCTGAAGGGCGGTGCGCGACGCGTAACTGATGGCGCCGGACGTACGGCAGCCGCCGCGTGCGCCGCGAACGCAACGCATGCGGATCGCGCCGGTGGCGCCCCGCTGGACAAGAATTGCTGATGGAGCATGCATGGACGAGTTGACTCTCGGGTTGATCGGCGCGGGTGCCGTGGTGGTCGGGGGCGTGGTGGTCTACAACGCGTGGCAGGGCGCGAGAGTGCGTCGGCGCATGCCGCGCCCGATGCCCGAGGACGCAGTCGCCGAGCCGCCGCGCGACGATCTCGAAGAGCAGAGCCCGTTCATCGAGCCGGCACGCGCACCGTCGCGGCGCGAACCGTCGCTGGCCGACGGCGTTGCTGAGGAACGTGTCGAACCGGGCTTCGGCACGGCGGCGCCGCTCGATACGCCGGCCGACATCCAGGCCGAAAACACTTCGCCGAACGGCTTCCCCGAAGCGGAGCCCGAGCCCTCTTCTACCGGGACGGCGGAAGCGGCGCCGGCCGTCCAGCACGAGCAGCCTGGACAGGCCGAACAGGCTGATCGCGTCGAGCCGGTCCTTCCGGCCGCGACCACGATTTCGTCTGCGCCTCCCGCGGTCGTCGACCGCCGTATCGATTGCATCGTGCCGGTTCGCCTTGCTGCACCGGTGGCGGGTGAACGCGTGATTCCGCTCGCCCAGCGCCTGCGCCGCGCCGGCAGCAAGCCCGTGCATATCGAAGGCAAGCCTGAAGGCGGCGACGGTTGGGAACTGCTGCAAAACGGCGTGCGCTACGAAGAGCTGCGCGCAGCGGCGCAGCTCGCGAACCGCAACGGCCCGCTCAACGAACTGGAGTTTTCCGAATTCGTGACCGGCGTTCAGCAGCTCGCCGACGCGCTCGACGCCGCGCCCGAATTCCCGGACATGATGGAAACCGTTTCGATGGCGCGTGAACTCGATGGTTTCGCCGCGCAGTGCGACGCGCAGCTCTCGATCAACGTGATGTCGGACGGTGCGCCGTGGTCGGCGAACTACGTGCAGGCCGTGGCCGCGCAAGATGGCCTGCTGCTTTCGCGCGACGGCACGCGGTTCGTGAAACTCGACGCGAAGCAGAGCCCGGTGTTCATGCTGCAGTTCGGCGACACCAACTTCCTGCGCGACGACCTCACGTACAAGGGCGGCCAGATGATCGCCCTGATTCTCGACGTGCCGGTCGCCGACGAGGACATCCTGCCGTTCCGCCTGATGTGCGACTACGCGCGCTCGCTTGCGGAGCGCATCGGCGGCCGCGTGGTCGACGACCAGCGCCGGCCGTTGCCGGAAACGGTGCTTCAGTCCATCGACAAGCAGCTCATGACGCTCTACGCGAAGCTCGAGCAGGCCGGCATTCCGGCGGGCTCGCCTGCCACGCGGCGGCTCTTCAGCCAGTAACGCGAGCGGGGCCGGCGCGCTGCCGCCGGGCTTCGCATCTCTCGTCACGCAGGCACGCGACGTGCGCGTGTCCGCGCGACGTGCAGCCGGACAGACTTCAGACAAAGCGGTTGGAAAGCTCATGGCGACGACGCGTCCTGCAGGTTGTGGCTGCGTTCACGGTCGCATTCCGGCGAGCACGCTGTCAATGCAAACGGACGAACGTTAGCCGTTCGGCCAGGATCTTGCGGGGGCGGTACGGCGGCGCACGAACATGGCCGTTCGGCCGATGCGACGCGGGCTGCTTCCTGCGATAATCTGTCTCCGAAAATCACTCGCAAAGCCGCACCAGCATGGCCCAACCGCCCGTCCGACTTCCCGATGAACCGTCTGCGTCGCAACGTGCGGCGTGGTTGCGCGCCGAACTCGAGCGTGCGAATCACGCGTATTACGTTCTCGACGAACCCGAACTGCCCGACGCGGAATACGACCGGCTGTTCAAGGAACTGCAGCAGATCGAATCCGGTCATCCGGAACTCGTCACGCCGGAGTCCCCGACGCAGCGCGTGGGCGGCGAGGCCGCAGCCGGTTTCGATACCGTCGTCCACGACGTGCCGATGCTGTCGCTCAACAACGGCTTCGAGGACGAGGACATCGTCGCGTTCGACAAGCGCGTGGCCGATGCGCTCGGCAAGACCGACGTCGAATACGCGTGCGAACTCAAGTTCGACGGGCTGGCTATTTCGCTGCGCTATGTCGACGGCGTGTTCGTGCAGGCTTCCACGCGCGGCGACGGCGCGACCGGCGAGAACGTGACTGGGAACGTCCGGACCATCCGTTCTTTGCCGTTGCGTCTGAAGAGCAGTCGGGTGCCGAAGGTGCTGGACGTGCGCGGCGAAGTTCTGATGTTTCGCCGCGACTTCGAGCGTATGAACGAGCGTCAGCGCGAAGCTGGGCAGAAGGAGTTTGCCAACCCCCGCAACGCAGCGGCCGGCAGCCTGCGCCAGCTCGATTCGAAGATAACCGCGCAGCGGCCGCTGTCGTTCTTCGCGTACGGCATCGGGGTGCTGGAGGGCGAGCCGATGCCTGCCTCGCACAGCGAACTGCTCGACTGGTACGCGGAACTCGGCCTGCCCGTGAACGGTGAGCGTGCCGTCGTGACTGGTGCGCAGGGTCTGCTCGCGTTTTTCCGTACTGTTGGCGAAAAGCGCGATAGGCTCCCGTACGACATCGACGGTGTGGTCTACAAGGTCAATCGCCGCGACGAGCAGGACGCGCTGGGCTTTGTCTCGCGTGCGCCGCGCTTTGCGCTGGCCCACAAGTTCCCGGCTCAGGAAGCGCTCACGAAGCTCGTCGCCATCGACGTGCAGGTGGGCCGCACCGGCGCCATTACGCCGGTCGCCAGGCTCGAACCCGTGTTCGTCGGCGGCGCGACGGTGACGAATGCCACGCTGCACAACGAGGATGAAGTGCGGCGCAAGGATATCCGTATCGGCGATACGGTGATCGTGCGCCGCGCGGGCGACGTGATTCCCGAGGTGGTGGGCGCGCTCCTCGAACGCCGTCCGGCCGACGCCCGCGAATTTGTGATGCCCACGCAGTGCCCAGTCTGCGGCTCCCGCATCGAGCGGCTGCCCGACGAAGCCATCGCGCGCTGCACCGGCGGCCTGTTTTGCCCGGCGCAGCGCAAGCAGGCGTTATGGCACTTCGCGCAGCGGCGCGCGCTCGACATCGACGGGCTAGGCGAAAAGATCATCGATCAGCTCGTCGAGCAGAACCTCGTACGCACGCCGGCGGACCTTTTCAATCTCGGTTTCAGCATGCTGGCCGCGCTCGATCGCATGGCGGACAAGTCGGCACAGAATCTGCTCGATTCGCTCGACAAGGCTAAATCCACGACGCTCGCGCGCTTCATTTACGCGCTCGGCATCCGGCACGTCGGCGAATCGACGGCGAAGGATCTCGCGAAACACTTTGGTTCACTCGATCCGTTGATGCGCGCGTCCGTCGAGGAATTACTGGAAGTGAACGACGTGGGGCCCATCGTCGCCGAGTCGATTCAACAGTTCTTTGCCGAAGAGCATAACCGTACGGTGATCGAACAACTGCGCGCGCCGGGCAAGGTCACATGGCCGGAAGGTCCGCCTGCGCCGAGGGCGCCGCAGGGTGTGTTGGCCGGCAAGACCGTGGTGCTGACGGGCACGCTGCCGGCGCTCACGCGCGACGAGGCGAAAGAGTTGCTCGAAGCGGCTGGCGCGAAAGTGGCCGGGGCGGTGTCGAAGAAGACAGACTACGTGGTGGCGGGCGCCGACGCGGGCAGCAAGCTCGCGAAAGCCGAGGAACTCGGCGTGCCGGTGCTTGACGAAGAAGGATTGCGCAAGCTCCTGGAGGGGCACACGACATGATTCGCGAAATTCTCAGGATGGGTGATCCGCGGCTGCTCAGCATTGCGAAGCCGGTCGATCATTTCGATACGCCCGAGCTGCACGCGCTCGTGGCCGACATGTTCGAGACGATGCACGCCGCCAACGGCGCGGGCCTGGCCGCGCCGCAGATCGGCGTCGATCTGCAGGTCGTGATCTTCGGCTTCGAGCATAACGAGCGCTATCCCGAGGCGCCCGCGGTTCCGCAGACGGTGCTCGTCAATCCGGTCATTCACCCGCTTTCGCACGACATGGAAGAAGGCTGGGAAGGGTGTCTTTCGGTGCCGGGCATGCGTGGCGCGGTGAGCCGTTTCTCGATGATCCGCTACAACGGCTTGGACCAGTATGGCCAGCCGATCGAGCGTATCGCCGAAGGTTTCCACGCCCGCGTGGTACAGCACGAGTGCGACCATCTGATCGGCAAGCTGTACCCGATGCGGATTACCGACTTCTCGAAGTTCGGCTTCACCGATGTGCTGTTCCCCGAGCTGGATCCGGTCAGCGACGATTAAGTAAAGAACGGGAGCGTGCGGCTCCCGTTTTTACATGCGCGATGCCTCCGCACGGCGGAGGCGCACGATTCAGAACGACTCGTCGGGCGTCAGATAGCGCCACTGGCCTTGCGGGAGAGCGCCCAGTAGCACCCGGCCCATCCGCACGCGCTTGAGCCCGACTGCCTTCAGCCCCACCAGCTCGCACATTCGGCGGATCTGCCGTTTCTTGCCTTCCCGCAGTACGAAGCGCAGTTGCTCGCCGTTCTGCCAGCTCACCATCGCGGGCTTGAGCGGTACGTCGTCCAGCGACAGGCCGTGGCGCAGCTTCGCGAGAAGTTCGGCCGGGAAGTGCTGCTCGACATCGCTTTCCACGTCGCCGTAGGTCACGCGCACCAGATATTCCTTGTCGATGTCCGACTGCTCGCCGATCAGCTGTTTCGCCACGCGGCCGTCCTGCGTCAGGACGAGCAGGCCCGTCGAGTCGATGTCGAGCCGGCCCGCAGGCGCCAGCGTGCGCAGATGCAGCGGCGAAAAGCGAAGGCCGGAACGATCGCCGTCCCATTGATTGGCCGCCGTGACGAGCGTGGCCGCGGGCGGATAGCCGTCCTCGGCCTGGCCCGAGACGTAGCCGACCGGCTTGTGCAGCAGGATCGTCACCTGACGGGCCTGCGCGGCGCGGGCCGCCGGGTCGATCTCGATGCGCTGGTCGGGCGTCACCTTCGCGCCCAGTGTGTCGATACGCTCGCCGTCGACGAGGACCCAGCCTTTCTCGATCCACTCGTCTGCCTCGCGGCGCGAGCATAGACCCAGTTCGGACATCCGCTTCGACAGGCGCAGGGAGCCGGTGGCGTCGGTGCCGGCGTAGGCCGCGCGGCGCGGTGCGGCATCCCCGGACGTTTCAACAGGCGAGCGGCGTGGGGTGCGGTCGTCCTGCTTGACCCGTGTCGCGATCTTGCGCGCGGGGCCGTCGCCGTCGCCGGCATTGCGCCGCGTGCGCGGGGCGGCGCCTCCGCGTTCGGGGCCGGTGCGGCGGTTATCTGCTGAGCCGTACTCGCGCCGTGGCGCGGCACCGGGCGCTTTGCGGTCGCCGAACGTGTGTCGACCGTTATCGGGGCGGTCAGTGCCGTCGGGACGTGCGCGGGCCGGGCGTCGTTCATCGCCGAAGCCTTCGCTGCGGGGGCGGGCCGGACGGCGTTCGTCGCCGAAGCCTTCGGCGCGTGCGCGAGCGGGGCGTCGTTCGTCGCCGAAGCTTTCGCTGCGTGCACGGGCCGGGCGGCGTTCATCGCCGAAGCCTTCGCTGCGAGGGCGGGGCGGGCGCCGTTCATCGCCGAAGCCTTCGCTGCGGGGGCGGGCCGGACGGCGTTCGTCGCCGAAGCCTTCGGCGCGTGCGCGAGCGGGGCGTCGTTCATCGCCGAAGCCTTCGCTGCGGGGGCGGGCCGGACGGCGTTCGTCGCCGAAGCCTTCGGCGCGTGCGCGAGCGGGGCGTCGTTCATCGCCGAAGCCTTCGCTGCGAGCGCGGGCCGGGCGTCGTTCATCGCCGAAGCCTTCACTGCGAGCGCGAGGCGGGCGGCGTTCATCGCCATCCCCACGCCGTGCCGGGCGTTCGTCGCGGTTCCACGACCGCGCGGGACGTTGCGCGCCCGCATCGCGTGCCGGGCCCGTGCGGCGGCGCTCGCCCGTCTGCGAGTCGTCCGCGCGCGCGCGCTCGCCCGCCGGTTTGGCGCCGAAGCCGCCTGGTTTGCCGCCGCGTGTCGCGCCGCCGGCGGGTTTCCCATAGGCGGGCCGTTCGGAGCGCACCGGGCGGTTTGCCGTATCGCGCTCACGCGGCGCGCCCGGTTTGGCGCCGGAGCGTTCGCCAGGGCGATTTTCTCCACGTGCGAACGCCGGCTTCGCCGCCGGTTTCGCTACGGGCGCCGCGGTCGCGGGATTGCGCACGGGCTTGCGCGCGGTCGTGCTGCCGCGGCGGACGGGGGCGCGTTCGGGCGTGGCCGGTCGCGGGTGCTTCGCTGTGAGTCTGGCTCGGGTGGACATGGTTGTTTCACACTGCTATCGCGCGCAGCAATTCGGTCTCGACGCGGATCTGCAACCGGTTGTCGGCGAGACCCGAGCCGTCGAGCAGAAATACGTCCTCGACGCGCTCGCCGAGCGTATTGATCCGCGCCGCATGAATGCCGACCCGGTGCTCTGTGAGCACGCGCGCGATGGAATAAAGGAGGCCCGGCCGGTCGTTGGCCGACACGGACAGGATGTAGTACTGGCCGCGCTCGTCGGCCCGCAGATCGACGCGCGGCGTCACCGGGAACGTGCGCGAAAGCCGCGACAGACGCCCCTTGACCGGATCGGGCAGCGGGCTATCGGTGGCGGCGAGCCGCGCCGCGAGATCCTGTTCGACGAGGTTCGCGATGTCGCGGTACTGCACGTCGCCCTCGGTGTGGGCGACGATGAAATTGTCGAGCGCGTAGCCGTGGCGCGTCGTGCTCACGCGCGCGTCGAGCACCGACAGGCCGCTGCGGTCGAAGTAGGCGCACATCGTCGCGAAGAGGTCGGGGCGATCCTTCGCGTAGACGAGCACCTGCAGCGCCTCGCCGATCGGCGAGGGCCGCGCGCGCACAACGGGCGTCGGCGTCTCGACGTGGCGGTACAGCACGCGCGTCTGCCAGGCGATGTCGGCGGCGTCGTGGCGCAGGAAGTAGCCGACGTCGAGCTGCTCCCACAGCGTGCGATGAGCGTTTTCCGGCACGGTTTCGAGGCGCAGCAGCGCGAGGGCTTCTTCCTGACGCGTCTTCAGTTCGGAATGCGCATCGGGGCGCGCGCCGCCCAGCACCGCGAGCGTCGCGCGATAGAGGTCTTCGAGCAGCTTGCCTTTCCAGTTGTTCCAGACTTTCGGGCTCGTGCCGCGGATGTCGCTGATGGTCAGCAGATAGAGCGCCGTCAGATTCCGCTCGGAGCCGACCAGATCGGCGAAGCGCTTGATGACCTCGGGGTCGCTCGTGTCCTGCTTTTGCGCGACCTGGCTCATCGTGAGGTGATGCTGGACGAGCCAGACGATCAGCGCCGTGTCGTCGGCGTCGATGCCGTGCTCGCGGCAGAAGCGGCGCGCGTCGGCCATGCCGAGCGCCGAGTGGTCGCCGCCGCGGCCCTTGGCGATATCGTGGAACAGCGCCGCGACGTAGAGCACCCACGGGCGCTCGAAGTTCGCGATCAGCTGGCTGCAGAACGGGTACTCGTGCGCGTGCTCGACCACGGCAAAGCGGCGCATGTTGCGCAGCACCATCAGGATGTGCTGGTCGACCGTGTAGACGTGGTAGAGGTCGTGCTGCATCTGGCCGACGATGCGCCGGAAATTCAGCAGGTAGCGGCCCAGCACGCTCGTCTGGTTCATGAGGCGCATGGCGTGCGTGATGCCGGCCGGCTGCTTCAGGATCTCCATGAAGAGCCGGCGATTGCCGGGGTCGCGCCGCCAGTGCTGGTCCATCGTGTCGCGCGCGTTGTAGAGCGCGCGCAGCGTGCGCGCAGACAGTCCCTTCACGCCCGGCACCCGCTCGTACAGGAGGAAGGCTTCGAGGATCGCGTGCGGCTCGCGCTCGAACACGTCGTCGCTCGCGATTTCGATCATTCCCTGCTTTTCGACGAAATGATCGGAGAGCACGCGCGTAATGCCGCTCGTGCTCGGGAACAGTTGCGCTTCGATGTTCTGGATCAGGATCGTCGCGAGCTGCGTGACGGCTTTCGCGGCCCAGTAGTAGCGGCGCATGAGCAGTTCGCTCGCGCGGCGCGTCGCGCTCGCCTTGTAGCCGAAGCTTTCGGCGAGAGGCGTCTGCAGATCGAACACGAGGATGTCCTGGCGGCGCCCCGCGATCACATGCAGGCGCGCGCGCAGCGTCTTCAGGAACGCCTCGTTGCGGCGCAGCTCGCGCGCCTCGCGGCCGGTGATGAGCCCGCGCTGGTCAAGTTCGCGCCAGCTGCTGCCGAACGCGGCGGCTTCGGTGACCCACAGGATCAGTTGCAGATCGCGCAGGCCGCCGGGGCTTTCCTTGATGTTCGGTTCGAGCGCGTAGGGCGTGTCCTGGAATTTGGCCTGGCGCTGGCGCATCTCCAGCACCTTCGCCTGGAAGAATGCGCGGGGGTCCAGCGCGTCGCGGTAGCGCTGCGCGAAGTCGCCGAAGAGCGTCGCGCTGCCGGTGACGCGGCGTGCTTCGAGCAGCGACGTCCGCACGGTGATGTCGTTGGCGGACTCGTGCAGGCACTGCGACACGGTGCGCACGCTGCTGCCGATTTCGAGCCCGAGGTCCCACGCGAGTCCGATGAAGCGCTCGATGCGTCCTTCGAGCGGCGCGAGCGGTGCGTCGTCGGGCAGGAGCACGAGGATATCGACGTCGGAATACGGCGCCAGCTCGCCGCGCCCGAATCCGCCTACCGCGACGAGCGCGAGCGTGGCGGGCAGTTCGCAGGCATGCCAGGCGTGGCGCAGGGTGTCGTCGGTGATGCGGGCGAGGGCGCGCATCAGCGTGTCGACGTTGGTGGCCGTGCGGAAACGCCCGAGCAACCCGGCCTTGGCGGCCTTGTAGTCGGACTTCAGCGACGACGTATCGGGGACGGCGACGGCGGGAACGCTCATGGGCTCGGGTTGTACGTGCGCGGGTTGGATTTCGGCCGGCCGGGGCGCTCCCGCCGACGGATCTGCCTGTGGGCCGCCCGGAACGGGCGGTATTGCTGCTGCGGCCGCCGCGCGCCCGGTCCGGTGAACGGGGCGTGCGCAATTGTGCGGCGCGCGGCGATGACTGCCGTTTGATCAGGGCGGCGCGCCTGTCATACGCGATTGTCTCGCGATTATCGATTTAGTGCCAGGCGGCACTCCGCCGCCCGTGATGCTGCTGGAAGGCAGGCGCTGGAAAGCATGCCCGCCGCCAGCGCCAGCCCGGCCGCTCAGGCTGCCGTGCCCGCCGTCTGCGCGACGATTGCCGGTTTGGCCGGCGTACCCGCCGACACCGTCAGAACTTCGTAGCCGGTTTCCGTGACGAGCACCGTATGCTCCCACTGCGCGGAAGGCTTGCGGTCTTTCGTCTTGACGGTCCACTGGTCTGGCATCGTGCGGATGTCGCGGGTGCCGGCGTTGATCATGGGCTCGACCGTAAAGATCATGCCTGGCACGAGTTCGATGCCCGTGCCGGGGCGACCGTAGTGCAGCACTTGCGGGTCGTCGTGGAACACCGTGCCGATGCCGTGGCCGCAATACTCGCGCACGACGCTGTAGCCCTGCGCTTCGGCGTAGCGCTGGATCGCGTGGCCGATATCGCCGAGATGCGCGCCCGGGCGTACCTGGTCGATGCCGAGCCACATGCACTCATAGGTCGTCTGGACAAGGCGCTTCACGAGGATCGAGCCCTCACCGACGACGAACATCCGGCTCGTGTCGCCGAAATAGCCTTCCTTGATGACCGTGACGTCGATGTTGAGCGCGTCGCCGTTCTTGAGCGCCTTCTCGCCCGGAATGCCGTGACAGATCACGTCGTTGACCGAGATACAGGTGGCCTTCGGATACGGCGGGTAGCCGGGCGGCTGATAGTTCAGCGGCGCGGGCACCGTTCCCTGCACGTTGGTCATGTATTCGTGGCAGAGGCGATCGAGTTCGCCGGTCGTGACGCCCGCGACGACGTAAGGCGTGATGTAGTCGAGCACCTCGCTCGCGAGGCGGCCGGCGACGCGCATCTGCGCGATGTCGTGTTCGTTCTTGATCGATATGGCCATGATGTGCGCCCGAAAATGCTGTCGAATGTCAAATTATCGCACCTAATCCCCGTCGTGGCTGCGTCTCGAAAGGCAGGGCCGGGAGCGGGCATCCGGCGGAGTCTGGCATTGAGTCTGCCACTGAAGTCTGCCATTGAGTCCGCCATCTCGGGGCATCCGGTCCCGAGGGTATTAGCTGGCTTGAGTGAGGCGTGCGGCGCGTGCTATACTCACCGGCTAAGTCGCTCGCTCTGTTTTCTTTCGATGAGCAGGGTGTGCGGAACAGCCCGCTGCTGTCGCGGGCACGATGCCGGAACAGGATGATTTCCGGCAACGACAGCAAACTAGCAGCAAATTCGCGAGCCGGCGCATTCAGGGTGTCGGTTGCGTCCAGATCCTTTCGGTTCAGGCTGAAAGGGCGGCGCACCCGATGCGGCAGCCGGCTTCAGACCCAAACCCTAGCGGAGAATTTCTCATGGCAGTTACCATGCGCCAAATGCTGGAAGCCGGTGTCCACTTCGGTCACCAGACGCGCTTCTGGAACCCGAAGATGGCCCCCTTCATCTTCGGTCATCGCAACAAGATTCACATCATCAACCTCGAAAAGACGCTGCCGATGTACAACGACGCGCTGAAGTACGTGCGTCAACTGGCAGCGAACCGCGGCACGATCCTGTTCGTCGGCACGAAGCGTCAGTCGCGCGACACGATCGCAGCGGACGCGCTGCGCGCGGGCATGCCGTTCGTCAACGCACGCTGGCTCGGCGGCATGCTGACCAACTTCAAGACGCTGAAGGTTTCGATCAAGCGCCTGAAAGACATGGAAGCGGCCGTGGAAGCGGGCGAGCTCGAGAAGATGAGCAAGAAGGAAGCGCTGCTGTTCGAGCGTGAAATCGCCAAGCTGCAAAAGTCGATCGGCGGCGTGAAGGACATGGGCGGCATTCCGGACGCGGTCTTCGTGGTCGACGTCGGCTACCACAAGATTGCCGTGACGGAAGCCAACAAGCTGGGCATCCCCGTTATCGCCGTGGTCGACACGAACCACTCGCCGGAAGGCATCGACTACGTGATCCCGGGCAACGACGACGCCAGCAAGGCCGTTGCGCTCTACACGCAAGGCGTGGCTGACGCGATCCTCGAAGGCCGTGCGAGCGCGGTCAACGAAGTCGTGGCGGCAGTGCGCGGCAACGACGGCGACGACGAGTTCGTCGAGGTCAATCCGGAGGCGTAAGCTGCCCCGTGTCAGGCAAGAAAAGGGGGCTTTCCATAGGCCCCTTTTTTTTAAGCCGTGGCGTTCGAGGCCGCGTCACATGCGCGGCACCGTGTGACTGTAAAAAAGCATGCCTCACGGAAACGAATTCCTGCCGGCCGCATCGAAAGGCGGTCGGCGTGAACCAGACAGACTCAAGGAGCGAATGATGGCGGCAATTACCGCAAGCATGGTGGCAGAACTGCGCGCGAAGACCGACGCGCCGATGATGGAATGCAAGAAGGCGCTGACGGAAGCCGACGGCGACATGGCGCGCGCCGAAGAGCTGCTGCGCGTGAAGCTCGGCAACAAGGCGAGCAAGGCAGCATCGCGCGTCACGGCCGAAGGCGTGATCGCTTCGTACATCGGCGGCAACGTCGGCGCGGTGGTCGAGCTGAACTGCGAAACCGACTTCGTTGCGAAGAACGACGACTTCCTCGCGTTCGCGAAGACGGTCGCCGAGCTGGTCGCCACGCAGAACCCGGCTGACGTCGCGGCCCTGTCGGCGCTGCCGCTGGACGGTTCGACCGTCGACGCCGTGCGCCTCGCGCTCGTCGGCAAGATCGGCGAAAACCTCTCGATCCGCCGTTTCACGCGCTTCGAAACCTCGAACAAGCTGGCTGCGTACCTGCACGGCACGCGCATCGGCGTGCTGGTCGAGTACTCGGCTGCGGAAGAGCAGGTCGGCAAGGACGTCGCGATGCACATCGCCGCGATGAAGCCGGTCTCGCTGTCGGCTGACGAAGTGCCGGCCGATCTGATCGCCAAGGAGCGCAGCATCGCCGAGCAGAAGGCCGCCGAGTCGGGCAAGCCTGCCGAGATCATCACGAAGATGGTCGACGGTTCGGTCCAGAAGTTCCTGAAGGAAGTGTCGCTGCTGAACCAGCCGTTCGTGAAGAACGACAAGCAGACGATCGAGCAGATGCTGAAGGCCGCCGGCGCGACGGTCCAGAAGTTCTCGCTGTTCGTCGTCGGCGAAGGCATCGAGAAGCGTCAGGACGACTTCGCCGCCGAAGTGGCCGCGCAAGTCGCTGCTGCAAAGCAGCAATAAGGTCCGCGCGCAGTACAGCAGTTATTGGCTGCACCGCAGTACACGTAGCACCGCAGTGCCCGCGGCGGAGCAATCCGCCGCGGGGGGCAGCGCAGCGACGCCAGGCGCGGGCCAGCCCCGCAGTGCATGGTGGCGCGGCTCATCGCCAATTCTGGCGGCGCTTGCCCGAAGCCGTATTTCACCCCTACAGTTTCACGTTATTGCCTTTCCGCGCGATCTGGATACCCCATGCCCACACCCGCCTATAAACGCGTCCTGCTCAAACTCTCCGGCGAAGCCCTGATGGGCGACGATGCCTTCGGCATCAACCGCGCCATGATCGAACGAATGGTGGCGGACATGGCCGAAGTGGTGCGGCTCGGTACGCAGCTCGCGGTGGTGATCGGCGGCGGCAACATCTTCCGCGGCGTCGCGGGCGGCGCGGCCGGCATGGATCGCGCGACCGCCGACTACATGGGTATGCTCGCGACGATGATGAACGCGCTCGCCCTGCAGGACGCGATGCGCCACGCGGGCATCGAGGCGCGCGTGCAGTCGGCGCTGCGCATGGACCAGGTCGTCGAGCCGTACATCCGCCCCCGCGCGATCCGTCAGCTCGAAGAGGGCAAGGTCGTGATTTTCGCGGCCGGCACGGGCAACCCGTTCTTCACGACCGACACGGCCGCCGCGCTGCGCGGCTCGGAGGTCGGCGCGGAAGTCGTGCTGAAGGCCACCAAGGTCGACGGCGTCTATTCGGCGGACCCGAAGAAGGATCCGACGGCCACGCGCTACTCGACGATCAGCTTCGACGAGGCAATCGGCCGCAATCTGCAGGTCATGGATGCGACGGCGTTCGCGCTGTGCCGCGACCAGAAGCTGCCGATCCGCGTTTTTTCGATCAACAAGCCGGGCGCTCTCAAGCGCATCGTTCAGGGCGAAGACGAGGGCACGCTCGTCCACGTGTAAACTCTCGGCATACGAGAGGCTCGATATGCGGGCCGCGTCCCCTCTGGCAGTGCCGGGGTGTCGGGCGGTCCGTACCGTTCAAGGTTCGGAGGTTTCAAAATGGCTGTGACTGAAATCAGGAAGGGCGCGGAGCAGAAAATGCAGCGCTCGATCGAAGCGTTCAAGAGCGATCTTGCGAAGATCCGTACGGGCCGGGCGCACACCGGTCTGCTCGATCACATCCAGGTCGATTACTATGGCTCGCCGGTGCCGATCTCGCAGGTCGCGAACCTGACGCTCGTCGACGCGCGCACGATCGGCGTGCAGCCGTGGGAAAAGAAGATGGTGCAGGTCGTCGAGAAGGCTATCCGCGAGTCGGATCTCGGCCTGAACCCGGCCACGCACGGCGACCTGATCCGCGTGCCGATGCCCGCGCTCACCGAAGAGCGCCGCAAGGAACTCACGAAGATCGTCAAGAGCGAAGGCGAGACGGCGAAGGTCGCCGTGCGCAACCTGCGCCGCGACGCCAACGAGCAGTTGAAGAAGCTCGTGAAGGACAAGGAAATTTCAGAAGACGACGAGCGCCGCTCCGGCGACGAAGTCCAGAAGCTGACGGACCGCTTCGTGGCCGAGATCGACAAGCTCGTCCAGACGAAGGAAGCCGAAATCATGACGGTCTGAGGCCGCAAGGACCTCAACCCCGGCAGGATTTCGTTTCTTTATTGCAGTTTTCGTTCGACGGCCATGACCTATACCAGCTCAACCGTTCGCGTACCCGCGGTGGCGGGTGTACCGCGCCACATCGCGATCATCATGGACGGCAATGGCCGTTGGGCAACTGAGCGCCGCTTGCCGCGCGTGGCGGGTCATACGCGCGGCGTCGATGCGGTGCGTTCGGCCGTCGAGGCGTGCGTCGAACGCGGCGTCGAATATCTGACGCTGTTCGCGTTCAGCTCCGAGAACTGGCGCCGTCCGACGGACGAAGTGTCGTTCCTGATGCGCCTCTTCATCACGGCGCTCGAGCGCGAGGTCGGCCGTCTGCACGCGAACGGCATCCGTCTGCGCGTGATCGGCGACCTGTCGATGTTCAACGAGCGCATCCAGGATCTGATCCGCCGCGCCGAGACCAAGACGGCGCGCAACACCCGTCTCACGCTGACGATCGCGGCGAACTACGGCGGCCGCTGGGACATCATGCAGGCAACCCGCAAGCTCGTCGAAGAGAGCGCGCGCACCGGCACGCCGGCGCCGGTGACCGAGGACACGCTCGGCCAGCATCTCGCGATGGCGTACGCGCCGGAGCCGGACCTCTTCATCCGCACCGGCGGCGAGCAGCGCGTCAGCAATTTTCTGCTGTGGCAGCTCGCCTACACCGAGTTCTATTTCACCGATACCTACTGGCCCGACTTCGATGCCGCCGCGCTCGGCCGCGCTATCGCCTCGTATGCCGAACGCGAGCGCCGCTTCGGCCGCACGAGCGAGCAACTCGAAACCCAATCCCAGAACGCCGACTCGCTTTCATGCTAAAGACCCGTGTCATCACGGCGATCGCCCTGCTGGCCGTCTTCCTGCCGGTCACGCTGTTCGCGCCGGTGGCGGCGTTTGGGGTGCTGATCCGTATCGTGGTCGTGTTCGCCGCGTGGGAATGGGCGCGCCTGCTCAAGGCCGGCAAGATCGGCTCGATCGTCTATGCGGCCGTCGCGGCTGTGGTCGTCGTGCTCAGCGCCCAGCTCGAAGCGCCGCGCGCGCTCTTTCAGGCCGCTGGCGTGTTCTGGATCGTCGCCGGTCCTTACGTGCTGCTGCGCAAGCCGGTGCTCTCGGCGGGCGCCTGGCGCGTCTTCCTGCTCGCCGCAGGCCTCGTAATTTTCGCCGCCTGCTGGCACGCGCTCGTTGCGGCGCGCGTGGCGGGCGTGGCGTTCGTACTGTCCCTGTTGCTCGTCGTCTGGCTCGCCGATATCGGCGCATACTTTGCTGGTAAGGCCTTCGGCCGCCACAAGCTGGCGCCCGCCATCAGCCCCGGCAAGACCTGGGAGGGCGCCGTGGGCGGCTGGGTCGCCGTGATGGTGGTCTCGGTCGCTGCGATTGCGCTGCACGCGTTCGAGCCGACGTTTTATTCCGCGCTGGCTGCCCACCTGGGCCTCGGCCGTGCGTTTTTTGTGCTGACTGTGCTGGTCGCGTTCAGCGTGGTCGGCGATCTGTTCGAGTCGATGCTCAAGCGCCAGGCCGGCGTGAAGGATTCGAGCGGCCTTCTGCCGGGTCACGGCGGGGTACTCGATCGTATCGACGCGTTGCTGCCAGTGCTGCCGCTCGCGATGCTGCTGCTCGGCTAGAGAATTGAATATGCAAAAACGACTGACACTGCTCGGTTCCACGGGCTCAATCGGAGACAGCACGCTCGACGTAGTCGCGCGTCATCCCGAACACTTCTCGGTTTGTGCGCTCACGGCGCACCGCAACGGCGACAAGCTCGTCGAACAATGCTTGCGCTTTTCGCCCGAGGTGGCTGTCGTCGGCGACGCCGACACGGCCGCGCAAGTCGAAAAGAAGCTGCGCGCAGCGGGTTCGAAGACCGTCGTGACCTACGGGCCGCAGGCGCTCGTCGACGTCTCGACGAGCGGCGCCTGCGACACCGTCGTGGCCGCGATCGTCGGCGCGGCGGGCCTGGCACCCACGCTCGCGGCAGCGAAGGCCGGCAAGCGCATCCTGCTCGCGAACAAGGAGGCGCTCGTGATGTCGGGCGACATCTTCATGGACGCGGTCCGCGACAACGGCGCCATCCTGCTGCCGGTCGACAGCGAGCACAACGCGGTGTTCCAGTGCCTGCCGTCCGAAGGCGCGAAGCACGGCGGCGTGTCGAAGATCATTCTCACGGCTTCGGGCGGACCGTTCCGCACGCGCGAGCCGTCGACGCTCGTCGACGTGACGCCCGATCAGGCCTGCAAGCATCCGAACTGGTCGATGGGCCGCAAGATCTCGGTCGACTCCGCGACGATGATGAACAAGGGCCTCGAAGTGATCGAGGCGCATTACCTGTTCGATCTGCCGGGCGACCGTATCGACGTGCTGATTCATCCGCAGAGCGTGATTCACTCGATGGTCTCGTACGCGGACGGATCGGTGCTCGCGCAACTGGGCAATCCGGACATGCGCACGCCGATCGCGCACGCGCTGGCGTTTCCGGATCGCGTCGATTCGGGCGTCGCGCAGCTCGATCTCGTGCAGATCGCGACGCTCACGTTCGAGAAGCCCGATTACCAGCGCTTCCCGTGCCTCGCGCTGGCGATGAAGGCGATGGCCGCCGGCGGCGTGGCAAGCGCGGCGCTCAACGCGGCCAACGAGGTCGCAGTGGAGGCGTTTCTCAACCGCCGTATCGGTTTCATGGCGATCGCGCAGACGGTCGACGCCGTGCTTAACGCGCTCGAAAACAAGGGCGCATCGAGCCTCGACGTCGTGCTCGAAGCGGACGCCGCCGCACGCCGTGCGGCGCACACCATCGTAGACAGCCTGCCGGTGCCGGCCTGAGGCCGTTCCACGACCGCGCCCGCATTGGCACTGCATTGGGCACCGCATTGGGCTCGTCACGCACAGGCTGGAGGCGCATATGAACCTGCTCACCGAACTGGTGGCTTTCATCGTGGCGATCGGCGTGCTCGTCGTCGTCCACGAGTACGGGCATTACAGCATCGCGCGCTTGTGCGGCGTGAAGGTTCTGCGCTTTTCGATCGGTTTCGGCAAGCCGCTCGCGCAATGGGTCAGCAAGAAGAGCGGCACCGAGTGGACCATCTCGGCGCTGCCGCTCGGCGGCTACGTGAAAATGCTCGACGAGCGCGAGACCACGGAGCGCATTGCCGCCTGCGATCTCCCGCACGCGTTTAATCGTCAGCCGGTCGCGAGGCGTATAGCGATCGTCGCGGCAGGCCCCATCGCGAATTTCCTGCTGGCCATCGCACTCTTTTCGCTCGTGTTCGCGACCGGCGTGAATGAGCCTGCGGCAATCGTCGCCGCGCCGCCCGCGCATTCGGCCGCGGCGCAGGCGGGCTTCCAGGGCGGCGAGAAAATCGTTTCGGTCAGCGATGCGAACGGTAACGAGACCGAGCCCGTGCGTTCGTGGTCGGACCTGCGCTGGAAGCTGCTGTCGGCGGCATTCGATCATGGCCGCGTCGTGCTCGCGGCCCATGACGGCGGCGGCACCTATGACTTCCCGCTTGATCTCTCCCAGCTTCGCAGCAAGGATCTCGACGACGATTTCATGTCACGCCTCGGCCTGGAGGCCGGTGGCGGCACGCTGCAGGTCGCGGGTGTCGAGCCGGGCGGCGCGGCGGAGCGCGCGGGGTTGCAGAAGGGGGATCGCCTGCGCGCGATCGACGGGCGTCCCGTCGACAGCGCGAGCACGTTCATCGCGCATGTGAAGGAACATGCGGGCAAACCGGTGCAGCTCGACGTGCTGCGCGGCGGCACGCAGCCGCTCACAGTGACGGTGACCCCGGCTGCCCAGCGCGACGATGAAACGGGTGAGATGGTGGGGCGTATTGGCGCAGCGCTGTCGGCGCAGGCGCCTTCGGTTGCCGTGCGTTACGGGCCTGTCGAGAGCGTGCGGCTGGGCGCGTATCGCACGTGGAATATCGCCGTGTACTCGCTGCGGATGTTCGGCCGCATGATTACGGGCGAAGCGTCGCTGAAGAATCTGTCGGGTCCCGTGACGATCGCCGACTATGCCGGCAAGAGCGCGCGCCTTGGGCCGTCGGCATTTTTGTCGTTCCTCGCCCTTGTCAGCATTAGCCTGGGCGTACTCAACCTGCTCCCAATTCCGGTTCTGGACGGGGGGCATCTGTTATATTATCTGGTTGAAGCCGTAACGGGCAAAGCCGTATCGGATCGCTGGCAGCTCGTGCTGCAGCGAGCGGGGCTGGCCTGCATCGTCGCGCTGTCGGCGATTGCGTTGTTCAACGATCTGGCTAGGTTAATCCATTTTTAAAGTGTCTGGCGGCGTGCGCGAGCGGGCCGCCTGAACGAATGCAGCTATAAACACCTTGGGGAAGCACGTTGTTTAGACCTCATCGCTTGGTTCCAAAGACCGTTGCGGCCGCCGCGCTGGCCGCGCATGGACTGGTTGCTCATGCAGTAACTGCGCCTTTCGTGGTTCAGGATATCCGGATCGAAGGGCTGCAACGCGTCGAGCCGGGCACCGTTTTCGCCTACCTGCCGATCAAGCAGGGCGACACCTTCACCGACGACAAAGCCTCCGAGGCGATCCGCGCGCTCTACGCGACGGGCTTCTTCAACGACGTGAAGATTGCCGCCGAAGGCAACGTGGTGGTGGTCCAGGTTCAGGAGCGTCCCGCGATCGGCACGATCGACTTCGCGGGCCTGCATGAATTCGACAAGGACAACCTGTCGAAGGCACTGCGCGCCGTCGGCCTCTCGCAGGGCCGCTACTACGACCGCGCGCTCGTCGACAAGGCCGAGCAGGAACTCAAGCGCCAGTACCTCACGCGCGGTTTCTACGCCGCCGAAGTCACGACGACCGTCACGCCGATCGACCGCAACCGCGTCGGCCTGCTGTTCTCGGTGGTCGAAGGCCCGAGCGCGAAGATCCGCCAGATCAACTTCATCGGCAACAATACGTTCAGCACCGGCACGCTGCTCGCCGAGATGCAGCTCTCCACGCCGAACTGGTTCTCGTGGTACACGAAGAACGATCTGTACGCGAAGGAAAAGCTGACTGGCGACCTCGAGAACGTGCGCTCGTTCTACCTGAATCACGGCTTCCTCGAGTTCAACATCGAGTCGACCCAGGTGTCGATCTCGCCGGACAAGAAGGACATGTTCCTGACGATCACGGTGCACGAGGGTCAGCCGTACACGGTGTCGGGCATCCATCTCGCGGGCAATCTGCTCGACCGCGAACCCGAGCTGCAGAAGCTGATCAAGATCCGCGCCGGCGACAAGTTCTCGGCCGAGAAGCTCACGGCGACCACGAAAGCCATCGTCGACAAGCTCGGCGAGTACGGCTATGCGTTCGCCACGGTCAACGCGCTGCCGCAGATCGACCAGGAGCACCATACGGTCGACCTCACGCTGCAGGTCGATCCGGGCCGCCGCGTCTACGTGCGACGCATCAACGTGATCGGCAACACGCGTACGCGCGACGAAGTCGTGCGCCGCGAAATGCGCCAGCTCGAAAGCTCGTGGTTCGACTCGAACCGCCTCGCGCTGTCGAAGGACCGCATCAACCGCCTTGGCTACTTCACCGACGTCGACGTGACGACTGTGCCCGTGGAAGGCACCGCCGACCAGGTGGACGTGAACGTGAAGGTCACGGAAAAGCCGACCGGCGCGATCACGCTGGGTGCGGGCTTCTCGTCGACGGACAAGGTCGTGCTGTCGGCGGGCGTGTCGCAGGACAACGTGTTCGGCTCGGGCACGTCGCTGTCGGTCAACGTGAATACGGCGCGGACGTACCGCACGCTGGCCGTCACGCAGGTCGACCCGTATTTCACGGTGGACGGCATCAAGCGCATCACGGACGTCTACTACCGCACGTACCAGCCGCTGTATTACTCGACGGATTCGAGCTTCCGCATCATCACCGCGGGCGGCGACCTCAAGTTCGGCATTCCGTTCTCGGAAGTCGATACCGTGTACTTCGGCGCCGGCTTCGAGCAGGACCGCCTCGACGTCGACGAGAACACGCCGCAGAGCTATAAAGACTACGTGAACGAGTTCGGCCGCGTGTCGAACAACGTGCCACTCACGATGGGCTGGTCGCGCGACGCGCGTGATAGCGCGCTCGTGCCGAGCAAGGGCTATTTCACGCAGGCCAATGCCGAATACGGCACGCCGGTCGGCGGATCGCAGTATTACAAGGCTGACATCCAGGCGCAGTACTATTACTCGTTCGCGCGCGGTTTCGTGCTCGGCCTGAACTTCCAGGGTGGCTACGGTAATGGCCTCAGCGGCAAGCCGTACCCGATCTTCAAGAACTACTACGCGGGCGGTATCGGTTCGGTGCGTGGTTATGAGCCGAGTTCGCTGGGTCCGCGCGACAAGACGACGGGCGACCCGATCGGCGGTTCGAAGATGGTTGTCGGCAACATCGAACTGACGTTCCCGTTGCCGGGCACGGGCTATGACCGCACACTGCGTGTCTTCACGTTCCTCGATGGTGGTAACGTCTGGGGCACGGAAGGCAACAGCATCGGCGCGAACGGTCTGCGTTACGCGTACGGCGCGGGTCTTGCCTGGATCTCGCCGATCGGCCCGCTCAAGCTGAGCCTTGGTTTCCCGCTCCAGAAGCACGCAGGCGACCAGTACCAGAAGTTCCAGTTCCAGATCGGGACGGCATTCTGACGACGCAGACCGGGGTCGTACGGCGCGTTGCACTCAATTCGGAACCCAGAGAAACGAGAGGATGACTTTGCAAACGGGTATGTTTTCAAGGCGGGTGATCGGGGCCGTGACGGTGTCGCTGGCGCTGTTTGCTTTCGGCGCGGGCGTGGCTCATGCCCAGGAGGCGAAGATCGCGGCGGTCAACTCCGATCGCATCCTGCGCGAATCCGCCCCCGCGAAGGCCGCGCAGACCAAGCTGGAAGCCGAGTTCGCCAAGCGCGACAAGGATCTGCAGGACGTGGCGCAGCGCCTGAAGACGATGTCCGATGCGCTCGACAAGAGCGGCGCTTCGCTGTCGGTCGCCGACCGCGCGCAGAAGCAGCGCGATCTGTCGCAACTCGACAGCGACTTCCAGCGCAAGCAGCGTGAATTCCGCGAAGATCTGAACCAGCGCCGCAACGAGGAACTCGCGGCGGTGCTGGACAGGGCGAACAAGGTGATCAAGCAGATCGCCGAACAGCAGCATTACGACCTGATCGTGCAGGAAGCCGTCTACGTGAGCCCGCGCATCGACATCACCGATCAGGTGTTGAAGGCCCTCGCGTCGTCGAGCGGCTCGGGTACAGGTTCGAGCAGCAGCAATTAAGCAGGAGCAGGACACGCATGGCTTTCACGCTTGAGGAACTCGCCGGGCGTTTCGGCGGAGATGTGGTCGGTGACCGCGCGCAACGCGTCGTTTCGCTTGCTCCGCTGGACCAGGCCGGTCCGCAGCAACTGGCGTTCCTCGCCAATCCGAAGTACCTCGCGCAGGTCGAGACGACGCGCGCTGGAGCGGTGCTCATCGGCCCCGAGGATCTCGAGAAGCTCGCGTCGCGCGACGGCCGCAACTTCATCGTCACACCCAATCCGTATGCTTATTTCGCGCGCGTAGCGCAGGCGTTCATCGACCTCGCCGCGCCGAAGGCCCAGCCCGGCATCCACCCGGGCGCGAGCGTCGATGCTTCCGCACGCGTGGCCGCGAGCGCGGTGATCGGTCCGAACGTGACGGTCGAGGCGGGCGCCGTGATCGGCGAGCAGGTGCGCCTCGACGCGAACGTGTTCATCGGGCGCGGCACGCAGGTCGGCGACGGGTCGCATCTGTATCCGGGCGTCGTCGTTTATCACGGCTGCCGTATCGGCGAGCGCGCAATCGTGCACGCGGGCGCGGTGATCGGCTCCGATGGCTTTGGCTTCGCCCCCGATTTCACGGGCGAGGGCGACGCGCGCACGGGCAACTGGGTCAAGATTCCGCAGGTCGGCGGCGTGTCGATCGGAGCGGATGTCGAGATCGGTGCCAACACGACGATCGATCGCGGCGCGATGGCCGACACGATCATCGAAACCTGCGTGAAGATCGACAACCTCGTGCAGATCGGGCACAACTGCAAGATCGGCGCGTATACGGTGATTGCCGGCTGCGCGGGTATCGCGGGCAGCACGACGATCGGCCGGCATTGCATGATCGGTGGCGCGGTGGGCATTGCGGGACACGTGACGCTTGCCGATTACGTGATCGTTACGGCGAAGTCCGGCGTCTCGAAGTCGCTGACGAAGGCCGGTGTGTACACGAGCGCGTTTCCGGCCGTCGATAACGCGGACTGGAACAAGAGCGCCGCGCTGCTGCGCAATATCGACAAGCTGCGCGACCGCATCCGCGCGCTCGAAACGGCAGTCGCCGCGAAGCCGCAAGGCGACGCATAACAACAAGTCAATCCGGGGTTGGCGCGGGGTGCTGCGGTGCTCCCGCCACCGGCACCACACGACCGGCGCTTCGCGCCGGTTTTTGTGTGCCGGACCGCGCTCCGGGCTGATCCGCATGCCCGAATCCGTGCGCCTGGCGCATACTGCGCGTCAGCACGGGCCGCCGGCATTGGCACCCGCAGTCATCTTCGCGCAATTCCTGCGTGAGCAGAAACACCATGAACATCGAAAAACTCAACTTCGACATCCACAAGATTCTGACGCTGCTGCCGCACCGCTATCCGTTCCTGATGGTCGACCGGGTCGTCGAACTGGAGCCGCACAAGCGCATCAAGGCGTTGAAGAACGTGACGGTCAACGAGCCCTTCTTCACGGGCCATTTCCCCACACGCCCCGTCATGCCCGGCGTGATGATTCTCGAAGCGCTCGCGCAGACCGCCGCGCTGCTGACATTCTCGGAGCAGCAGCAGGATTTCACGAACACGCTGTATTACTTCGTCGGCATCGACGGCGCGCGCTTCAAGCGCGTGGTCGAGCCGGGCGACCAGCTGATCCTGAACGCCACGTTCGAGCGCTACATGCGCGGCATCTGGAAGTTCAAGGCGCAGGCGGAAGTGGACGGCGTCGTCGCCTGCGAAGCAGAGCTGATGTGTACCGTCAAGAAAATGGATGCGGACGCGTAATAACGCTCGCCGCGAAGTGCCGTCGCGCGTCGCACGACGCGCATGAGACAGCAGGCACGTAACACAGAATCGGAAGCGAGGACGAATGAGCAGGATTCATCCCACCGCGATTATCGAGGCGGGCGCGCAAATCGATGAATCGGTCGAGATCGGGCCGTTCGCGGTCATCGGCGCGAACGTCACCATCGGCGCGCGCACTATCGTCGGGTCGCACAGTGTGCTCGAAGGCCAAACGACGGTCGGCGAGGACAACCGCATCGGCCACTATGCGTCGATCGGCGGCCGTCCGCAGGACATGAAGTACAAGGGCGAGCTCACGAAGCTCGTGATCGGCAACCGCAACACGATCCGCGAATTCACGACGCTGCATACGGGCACGGTGCAGGACACCGGCGTCACGATCATCGGTGACGACAACTGGATCATGGCCTACGTGCACGTCGGCCATGACTGCTGCCTCGGCAGCAACGTGATCATGTCGAGCAACGCGCAACTCGCGGGCCACGTGATCGTGGACGACTACGCGATCGTCGGCGGCATGACCGGCGTGCACCAGTTCGTGCGGATCGGCGCGCACGCGATGGTGGGCGGCGCATCGGCGCTCGTGCAGGACGTGCCGCCGTTCGTGGTCGCCGCGGGCAACAAGGCGGTGCCGCACGGCATCAACGTCGAAGGCCTGCGCCGCCGCGGCTTCTCTCCCGACGCGATCTCGGCGCTGCGCGCCGCGTATCGCACGCTCTACAAGAACGGACTGTCGCTCGAAGAAGCGAAGGCCCAGCTCGCAGAACTGGCGAGCGCAGGCGGTGACGGCGACGTCCACGTCAAGGCGCTGATCGACTTCGTCGAGCAGTCGCAACGCGGCATCATCCGCTAGCCGATGGTCCTGCAAACCCGTCCCATGCGTCTCGCGATGGTCGCCGGCGAACCGTCTGGCGACCTGCTCGCAGCTTCGCTGCTCAACGGTCTCGCAGGGTGCCTGCCCAATACTACGCAGTACTACGGGATTGGCGGTCCGCGTATGACGGCCGCCGGTTTCGACGCGCACTGGCCGATGGACAAGCTCACCGTGCGCGGCTACGTCGAGGCGCTTCGGCACATTCCCGAAATCCTGCGCATTCGCGGCGAGCTGAAAAACGAATTGCTCGCCAATCCGCCCGACGCATTCATCGGCGTCGATGCGCCCGATTTCAACTTCGGCCTGGAGCACGCGTTGCGTGCGGCGGGCATTCCGACGATTCACTTCGTTTGCCCGTCGATCTGGGCGTGGCGTGGCGGGCGCATCAAGAAGATCCAGAAGTCGGTGGATCACATGCTCTGCGTGTTCCCGTTCGAGACGGCGATCCTCGAAAAGGCGGGCGTTGCGGCCTCGTACGTGGGCCATCCGCTCGCCGACGAGATTCCGCTCGAACCGGACGTCGCGCTCGCGCGCCGCGCGCTGGGCCTGCCCGAGAGCGGACCGGTGATCGCCGTGCTGCCGGGCAGCCGGCGCTCCGAGATCAACCTGATCGGCCCGACGTTCTTCGACGCGATCGCCATCATGCAGCAGCGCGAGCCGGGTCTGCGTTTCGTGATGCCGGCGGCGACGCCGGCGATCCATGCACAATTGCAGGAACTGGCGAGTGCGCGCGACAACCTGGCGTTGACGATCATCGATGGGCAGTCGCAGCTCGCGATGACCGCCGCCGACGCGATACTCGTGAAAAGCGGCACGGTCACGCTCGAAGCGGCGCTGCTGAAAAAGCCGATGGTGATCTCGTACAAGGTGCCCTGGCTCACGGGGCAGATCATGCGCCGCCAGGCTTATCTGCCGTATGTGGGGCTGCCGAACATTCTGGCGGGACGCTTTGTCGTTCCCGAGATCCTGCAGCACTTCGCGACGCCCGAGGCGCTGGCTGACGCCACGCTCACGCAGTTGCACGACGAGTCGAACCGGCGCACGCTGACTGAGGTCTTCACCGGGATGCATCTGGCGCTGCGCCAGAACACGTCGCAGCGCGCGGCCCAGGTCGTGGCGGGCATCGTGGAAAGCCGCAGGGGGCGGGCATGACTGACGGCGCGATCAAGCGCGCACGCGTGCCGGCGTCGAAGGCTAAAGCGGGCGGCGAAGGTGTGTCGACCGTTACGTCGAAAGCTGCCTTGAAAGCGGCGGCGAAGCGCGCGACGCGTCAGGCGCACGCGGAGCAGGCCGGTTTGCTGTTCGAATCCCCCGACGATATCGTCTGCGGCGTGGACGAGGCCGGGCGTGGCCCGCTCGCCGGCCCTGTCACGGCTGCGGCGGTGATTCTCGACCCGGCCCGCCCGATCGCGGGTCTCGACGACTCGAAGGTGTTGACGGCGAAAGCCCGCGAGGCGCTCTACGATCTCATCGTCGAGCGCTCGCTCGCATGGTGCGTCGCGTCGGCCACGGTCGAGGAGATCGACACGCTCAACATCCTGCAGGCGACCATGCTCGCGATGCGGCGCGCCGTCGAGGGTCTGAGCGTGACGCCGACGCTTGCGAAGATCGACGGCAACCGCTGTCCGGTGCTGCCGGTGCGCTGCGAAGCCGTGATCGGCGGCGACGCGCTGGTGCCGAGCATCTCGGCGGCGTCGATCATTGCGAAGGTCACGCGGGATCGCATGCTGCTGGAGTTGCACGAGACGTATCCGGCTTACGGCTTCGACGCGCACGCCGGCTACGGCACTGCGCAGCATCTCGCCGCGCTGCGCGAGCACGGTCCGTGCGAGCATCATCGCCGCTCGTTTGCGCCAGTGCGCGAGGCTTACGCGCTGCATGGCGGCGCTGCGGCGGCGCGCGTCCCGGCCAACACCAAAGACGACGCTTTCGGGACGTTCTGATGTCGCGGTCCGCACGTCCCGGGCGCCGCTTCGTGCGGCGCGATGTCCTTTTCCCGCATTCCTTTTCATTTCGCCAGGCCCGCCCGTGAAAGCCATTACCTCACGCGACAATCCGCTCTACAAACGCCTGAAGGCGCTGGCCGGCTCGACGCATCAACAGCGCAAGAGCGGACAGGTGTTGCTCGAAGGCTTCCATCTGGCGAGCACCTGGCTCGACGGCGGCGGTCAGCCGGAATTCTGCATCGTCACCGATGGCGCGCTCGCGCACGAAGAGGCGCGGGCGATCGTCGGGCGCGTCGACGAGCGGCGCGTCGTGACGTTGCCCGATGCGCTGTTTGGCCAGCTTTCGAACGTCGTGCACGGCGTGGGGATGCTGCTTCTCGTCGATACGCCCGAGGCTCCGCTGCCCGACCGTGTGCACGCGACCTGCGTGGTGCTCGATGGCGTGCAGGATGCGGGCAACGTCGGCTCGATCCTGCGCAGCGCGGCGGCGGCGGGCATCGACAAGGTTTTCTGCACGCCGGGCACGGCGTACGTGTGGTCGTCGAAGGTGCTGCGCTCCGCGATGGGCGCGCATTTCCTGCTGGAAGTGTTCGAGAACGTCGACGCTGAGGCGCTGACCGGGATGCTCGCCGTACCCGTCGTGATCACGGATTCGCACGGCGCGCAGGCGATCGACGAATGCGACCTGACGGGCCAGCTCGCGTGGGTGTTTGGCAACGAAGGTGCGGGCGTGTCGCCGATCTGGCGCGATTGCGCCCAGCATCGCGTGACGATTCCGCAGCCGGGCGGCATGGAATCGCTGAACGTCGCGGCGGCGGCGGCCGTGTGCCTGTTTGAGCAATGCCGCCAGCAGCGCCGCGCGCGCTGAAAAGCGTAGAAGGCCGGCGCGCGCGCCAGCCGCGACGCCTCAGTAAGACGGCTTGTCGAGGCGGATTTCCTGCAGAATCGTAGTTGCGATTTCCTCGATCGACTTGTGCGTCGACGAGAGCCACTTGATCCCTTCGCGTCGCATCATCGCCTCCGCTTCGTTCACCTCGTAGCGGCAGTTCTCCGGCGCCGCGTACTTGCTGCCAGGACGCCGCTCGTTGCGGATCTCCGCAAGACGGTGCGGATCGATCGACAGCCCGAAAATCTTCTCGCGGTGCGGCAGTAGAGACGTCGGCAGCTTGCCGCGTTCGAAATCGTCCGGGATCAGCGGATAGTTCGCCGCCTTCACGCCGTACTGCATCGCCAGATAGAGGCTCGTCGGCGTTTTGCCGCTGCGCGACACGCCGACGAGAATCACGTCGGCGTCGGCGAGATTGCGGTTCGACTGGCCGTCGTCATGCGCGAGCGAGAAATTGATCGCCTCGATGCGGTTCTTGTAGGCGTCGGTGTCGGCGTTCTGGTGGCCGCGGCCCATCGCGTGGCTCGACTTCAGCTCCAGCTCCTGCTCCAGCGGCTCGACGAAGGTCTGGAACATGTCGAGCACGAGGGCGTTCGCGCGCTTGACGATCTCGTTCGAGTTGCTGTCGACGAGCGTCGTGAAGACGATCGGCCGGCGGCCTTCGTGAACGGCGGTTTCGTTGATCTTTTCGGCGGTTGAGTAAGCCTTTTGCGCCGAATCGACGAAAGGAACGCGGACGAGACGGAATTTCTGGTCGAACTGCGACAGGATCGAATGCGCGAAGGTTTCGGCAGTGATCCCGGTACCGTCGGAGACGATGAATACGGTGGGCGGCATCGATTGAAGCTGGATACGTGCGTTACCTGGAACGCTGGGAGGCGGCGGGAGCCCGGGCGGCGCCTCGCGGCGCAGGCCGAGGCGCGGTTCTTGTCGACTGGAACATTTTCCGGAGTCGGCACGGTAGAATAGCGGCAACCTGTTGGATAAGCAATTGCAGCTCAGTCGCGCCAAACCGCAGCTCATCGGGGCTCATTCTGGTGTCAATTTGCAGCGATTTCGTCTAACTCTGCGTAATCGCGCGCATCATGGTGCTTTTCCTTCGTCTGGATTCAAGCCCGAAACGCAGGCGATTGCTTCTCCAACAGGTTGCGCAAGACGCGGATCGGCTCCCAATGAACGCTCCGTGTTCGAGCCCACTTGCGCAATCGTGAATTTTTTTCACACTTAGGGGCTTGTATGACTAACACCGTTGCCAAGGACCAGGCGTATGTAGTGCCTTTCGAGCAGTTGCGGATGACCGACGTCGAGATCGTGGGTGGCAAGAACGCCTCGCTCGGCGAAATGATCAGCCAGTTGGCCGAGGCCGGCGTACGTGTGCCCACGGGTTTCGCGACGACGGCGCTCGCCTTCCGCGACTTCCTGAATCACAACAACCTGACCGAGCGGATCGCCGCACGTCTCGAATCGCTCGACGTCGACGACGTCAAGGCGCTGGCCGAAGCGGGTAAGGAAATCCGTCAATGGATCGTCGCCGCGCCGCTGCAGCCGAAGCTCGAAGCGGAAATCCGCGCAGGTTTCGAAACGCTGCAGAACGGCTCGCCGGCTGAACTGTCGTTTGCCGTGCGTTCGTCGGCGACGGCGGAAGACCTGCCTGACGCCTCGTTCGCCGGTCAGCAGGAAAGCTACCTCAACGTGGTCGGCGTCGAGGACGTGCTCGACCGCCTCAAGCACGTGTTCGCGTCGCTCTACAACGACCGCGCCATTTCCTATCGCGTCCACAAGGGCTTTACTCACGCTGAAGTGGCGTTGTCCGCCGGCGTGCAGCGCATGGTCCGCTCGGACGTCGGTTCCGCCGGCGTGATGTTCACGCTCGACACGGAATCGGGTTTCAAGGACGCCGTGTTCATCACGTCGAGCTATGGCCTCGGCGAGACCGTCGTGCAGGGCGCCGTGAATCCGGACGAGTTCTACGTCTTCAAGACGACGCTCGCGCAGGGCAAGGCTCCGATCATCCGCCGCTCGATCGGCTCGAAGCTCATCAAGATGGAGTTCACGCAGCCGGGTGAGCCGGGCCGCGTGAAGACCGTCGACGTCTCGCATGAAATGCGCAACCGCTTCTCGATCACCGACGAAGACGTGATCGAACTGGCGAAGTACGCCGTCATCATCGAGAAGCACTACCAGCGTCCGATGGACATCGAGTGGGGCAAGGACGGCCGTGACGGCAAGATCTTCATTCTCCAGGCGCGCCCGGAGACGGTGAAGAGCCAGGCCGCGGGCAAGATCGAGCAGCGCTTCAAGCTCAAGGGCCAGTCGCAGGTTCTGGCAACGGGCCGTGCAATCGGTCAGAAGATCGGCGCGGGCCGCGTGAAGGTGATTCACGATCCGTCCGAAATGGAACGCGTGCAGCCGGGCGACGTGCTGGTCGCGGACATGACCGACCCGAACTGGGAGCCGGTGATGAAGCGCGCTTCGGCCATCGTCACGAACCGTGGCGGCCGTACCTGCCACGCGGCGATCATCGCGCGTGAGCTGGGCGTGCCGGCAGTCGTGGGCTGCGGCGACGCGACCGACGTCCTCAAGGACGGCGCACTCGTGACCGTGTCGTGCGCGGAAGGCGACGAAGGCCGCATCTACGACGGCCTGCTCGAAACCGAAGTCAGCGAAGTGCAGCGCGGCGAGCTGCCGGCGATTCCCGTCAAGATCATGATGAACGTCGGCAACCCGCAGCTCGCGTTCGACTTCTCGCAGTTGCCGAACGCCGGCGTGGGCCTTGCGCGTCTCGAGTTCATCATCAACAACAACATCGGCGTTCACCCGAGGGCGATCCTCGAGTACCCGAACGTCGACGCCGACCTGAAGAAGGCCGTGGAAAGCGTCGCGCGCGGCCACGCGTCGCCGCGTGCGTTCTACGTCGACAAGCTGACAGAAGGCATCGCTACGATCGCTGCGGCGTTCTATCCCAAGCCCGTGATCGTGCGTCTGTCGGACTTCAAGTCGAACGAGTACAAGAAGCTGATCGGCGGTTCGCGCTATGAGCCGGACGAAGAGAACCCGATGCTCGGCTTCCGCGGCGCCTCGCGTTATATCGCCGAGGACTTCGCGCAGGCGTTCGAGATGGAGTGCCTCGCACTCAAGCGCGTGCGTGAAGAGATGGGCCTCACGAACGTCGAGATCATGGTGCCGTTCGTGCGTACGCTCAAGCAGGCGGAGCGCGTGATCGGCCTGCTCGCGAAGTTTGGCCTCAAGCGCGGCGAAAACGGTCTGCGCCTCATCATGATGTGCGAAGTGCCGTCGAACGCGATCCTCGCCGAAGAGTTCCTGCAGTTCTTCGACGGCTTCTCGATCGGCTCGAACGATCTTACGCAGCTCACGCTGGGTCTCGACCGCGACTCGGGCATGGAACTGCTCGCCGTCGACTTCGACGAGCGCGATCCGGCCGTCAAGTTCATGCTCAAGCGCGCGATCGAAACGTGCCTGCGCCTGAACAAGTATGTCGGTATCTGCGGCCAGGGCCCGTCCGATCATCCGGACTTCGCCCAGTGGCTCGCCGAGGAGGGCATTGCGTCGATGTCGCTGAACCCGGACACGATCGTCGAGACATGGCAGGCGCTCGCCCAGTCGCAGGCGAAGTAAGCGCGGTGCGTCCCGTCCGGCGCGGAACATGACGCAACCCGCGCCGGCTTCGCACAGCGCGGAAAAAAGTGTCAGCTTCGTGCTATAACACCCCGGTCAAACCGGGGTGTTATACTTTGGGAGGTCGACGTGGGTCCACATGGTTTGTTCTGGTGGGTCGGCGCGGGCGTGCTGATCGTCGCCGAACTGATGACCGGCACGTTCTACCTGCTGATGATCGCGCTCGGCTTCCTCGCGGGCGTGCTTGCGTATCTGCTTGGGGCGCCGCTCGATCTGCAACTCGGCATTGCGGCGGCCGTTGCGCTGATCGCCGTGATCGCGCTGCGGCGCTCGCACTTCGGGCGTCGACGTCGCGCCACGGACGCGTCGCGCGACCCGGGCGTCAATCTCGACATCGGCGAATCGCTGAGCGTCGCCGCCTGGCAGGACCGTCGCGCGCGCGCCATGTATCGCGGCGCCGAGTGGGACGTCGAACTCGCGCCGGGCGAGCCCGAAGATGCGCGTCTCTATGAAATCAAGGCCGTGCGCGGCAGTTGCCTGATCGTCGGAGCGCGCCGTGGCGACGCGCTCGAGCGCGCGCGGCACGCTTGAACCGTTTCGCCGCACGCGCAGTGCGTCGCGCCTTGCATCGCCCGGTAAAACGCGCAAACAAGCGCGCAAACAAGCGAATACATCGAAGAGAAGGAGGCCATCAATGCAAGTTCCAGTCGTCGGCTTGATTCTGCTTGTGATCGTCATCGTGCTGATCGCCCAGACCATCAAGATCGTGCCGCAGCAGCACGCGTGGGTCGTCGAGCGGCTTGGCCGCTATCACGCCACGCTCACGCCGGGGCTCTCGATCGTGCTGCCGTTCGTCGATCGCGTGGCGTACAAGCATGTGCTCAAGGAGTTTCCGCTCGACGTGCCGAGCCAGGTCTGCATCACGCGCGACAACACACAGCTGCAGGTGGACGGCGTGCTGTATTTCCAGGTGACCGATCCGATGAAGGCGTCGTACGGTTCGAGCAACTATGTTTTCGCCATCACGCAGCTCTCGCAGACCACGCTGCGCTCGGTGATCGGCCGCCTCGAACTCGACAAGACTTTCGAGGAGCGGGACTTCATCAATCACAGCGTGGTGTCGGCGCTCGACGAGGCGGCGTCCAACTGGGGCGTCAAGGTGCTGCGCTACGAGATCAAGGATCTCACGCCGCCGAAGGAAATCCTCCACGCGATGCAGGCGCAGATCACGGCCGAGCGCGAGAAGCGCGCGCTGATCGCTGCGTCCGAAGGTCGCAAGCAGGAGCAGATCAATCTCGCGTCGGGTGCGCGCGAGGCGGCGATCCAGAAGTCGGAGGGCGAGAGGCAGGCTGCGATCAATCAGGCGCAGGGCCAGGCGGCCGCGATTCTCGCCGTGGCCGAGGCGAACGCGCAGGCGATCCAGAAGATCGGCACGTCGATCCAGACGCAGGGCGGCATGGACGCGGTCAACCTCAAGGTGGCCGAACAGTACGTCAATGCGTTCTCGAATCTCGCGAAGCAGGGCAACACGCTGATCGTGCCGGGCGACATGGGCGATCTGAGCACGATGATCGCGTCGGCGCTCACGATCGTGAATCGCTCCGGCATCCGCGAGCAGCAGGTGAAAAGCACCTGAGCGGCGCGTGAAGCGCCAACGAATGAAAAACGGGCCGCTTACGCGGCCCGTTTGCTCTTTCGGGCAGATGTTGAAGATTAAGTCGGCGAGCGCATCAGGCGTGCCTTTTCGCGCTCCCAGTCGCGCTTCTTTTCGGTTTCGCGCTTGTCGTGCTGCTTCTTGCCCTTCGCGAGGCCGATTTCGCACTTCACCCGGCCGTCCTTGTAGTGGAAGTTCAGCGGCACGAGCGTGTAGCCGCGCTGCTCGACTTTGCCGATCAGCTTGTCGATCTGGTCGCGATGCAGCAGCAGCTTGCGCGTGCGGACGGGGTCGGGATTGATGTGCGTGGACGCCTCGGGCAGCGGGCTGATGTGCGTGCCGATCAGAAACAGCTCGCCGTCCTTGATGACGACGTAGCCTTCCTTGATCTGGCCGCGTCCCGCCCGTAGCGCCTTGACCTCCCATCCTTCGAGCACGAGCCCCGCCTCGTGGCGTTCTTCGATGAAGTAATCGAAGAACGCTTTTCTGTTGTCGATGATGCTCATAAGAAAATGGAAAAGGCCCAACTCGTTTAAAATCACAATTTTAGCAAAGCGGGCCACCGAGAGTCCGTGGCGCTTTTTTCCCCCCTTGCCACGCGTTGCGCATTCTATGGCAGATGTCCAGAAAACCGTGTTGATTCGCCATTCGGCGGAGCAGATGTTCGACCTCGTCACCGACGTCGCCGACTACCCCAACTTCCTGCCCTGGTGTGGTGGCGTCGAGATACGCCGTCAGGACGAGAGCGGCATGGAGGCGAAGATCGACATCAACTTCAAGGGCATCAGGCAGCATTTCGCCACGCACAACAGGCAGACGCGCCCGGAGCGCATCGACATGGAATTCGCCGACGGCCCGTTCCGCAAATTCACGGGCTACTGGCGCTTCATGCCGCTGCGCGCGGACGCCTGCAAGATCGAGTTCGCGCTGCACTACGAGTTCACAAACATTATTCTCGAAAAGATCATCGGGCCGGTGTTTCACCACATCGCGAGCACCTTCGTCGATTCCTTCGTGAAGCGCGCCGACCAGCGCTACGGCAAGCCATGAGCGCGAAACTGTCGATCGACGTCTGCTACGCGCTTCCCAACGCGCAGACGCTCATTACCGTCGAGCTGGCGCCGGGCGCGACCGTGCAGCAGGCTATCGACGCGAGCGGCATCCTCGGACTCCATCCGGAAATCGATTTCACGAAACTCAAGGTCGGTGTCTACGGCAAGATCAGGCCGCTCGATGCGACGCTTGCCGATCACGACCGCGTGGAGGTCTATCGTCCGCTGATCGTCGATCCGAAGGCCGCGCGGCAGCGCCGCGTGGACAAGACCCGCAAGGCGGGTTCCGTGGAAGGGCGCAAGTGGCTGCACAAGGATTCGCGCTGAAACGTCGAACGCGCAAAGACGACGGGCCGGAGCGCCACAGACGCTGCTCCGGCCCGTTTTGTTCTGGTTTGCCGCGTATCCTGGGACGTCGCTATGCTGCGTTCCTGCGCCGCTCGCTGGCGCCTTCGCCGCCCTCATCGTCGATGTCGGTCAGATTGCCCGCCGGAACGATACCGTCGCCATGCGCGGTGTCCTCCGGTCCGCCCGAATGCTGGCGCACCGACCAGCTCACGCCCGCCACGAGCAGCGCGATCGCCGCGATTTCCAGCGCGCGCGGCAGACGGTGATCATAGATGAAGCCGTAGAGCAAGGCGAACAGCGTCTCGAAGACGATCATCTGTCCCGACAGCGTGAGCGGCAGACGCTTGGCGGCGGCGTTCCAGAGCCCGTTGCCGAGCCACGACGCGCCAATCGCGAGCACGAGGTTCAACTGCCAGAACGTCGTCCAGCGCGATGCCGTGACGCTCTCCTGCACCGTGCCGGCCGGCATCGCGAGAATCGCGAGCCACAGCAGGGCGCCAAGCGCGCCCGTCACCACGCCCCACAGCACCGACCACTCGTTACCGCTGAAATGGGCGTTGTGGTGCAGATAGCGGGCGTTTTCAACGGCGAACCACGTCCAGCAGACGAGTGCGCCGACCGCGCAGCCAAGGCCCGCGATCTTCGTGAGCGTGCTCGCATGATCGCCCGGGGTGGCGCCGGCCGTGAACACGTCGACGTTGATGCAGACGATGCCGGCCGCGATCATTGCGAGCGGCCAGACAAGGCGCGCGAGCGGCACGGCGCCGTGGTCGCGCCGTCCGAGCAGTGTCACCGTGACGGGCAGCACGCCGACGATCAGCGACGCGGGCGCGATGCCTACGAGGTGGATGGCGCTCGCGAGAAAGAGGTAATAGAGCAGGTTGCCCATGAACGCCAGCTTGACGAGTGCGACGAGGTCGGCGCGGGTGAGGCGCGGCCAGACGCGGCGCAGCATCGGCGCGAGAGCGGCGAGCGACACGAGGCCGTACATGACGTAACGGCCCCCGCTCAGGAGCAGCGGTGAAAAATCCGCCAGCTGGCGGGGCACCACGAACACGGTTCCCCACAAAGCACCGGCGAGCACGCCGTACAAGACACCACGCTGCATGTTCGAAAACTCCGGACTGATCTGACTGGCTGCGAGCATAGAGGGTGCGCCGCGCGCGCGTCTTGTTCAATCCTGCAGCCGATTCAGGTCCGGTTCACCGCGCCGGGCTGCGCAAAGGGTCTGATCGATGACGGCGCGCGCACGATTTCGCGACCCCGTGAAAATTCCCGAAATCGCCGCTAAGCCACTGTTGATGCTGATGATTTCCAGGGAGCTATCCCGTATAATCTGCTTTTGCGCCTATAGGATTTGCCATGCGTCTGATCCAGAAAGCACTCACGTTCGATGACGTGCTCCTCGTTCCCGCCTTCTCCGACGTTCTTCCGCGCGACACCAGCCTCAAGTCCCGGCTGACCCGCAATATCTCCCTGAATATTCCGCTTGTCTCGGCCGCGATGGATACCGTCACCGAGGGCCGTCTCGCAATCGCGATGGCGCAGCAGGGCGGCGTAGGCATCATCCACAAGAACCTCACGCCCGCCGAGCAGGCGCGCGAGGTCGCGAAGGTGAAGCGCTTCGAATCGGGCGTCCTGCGCGATCCGATCACGATCCCGCCGCAAATGAAGGTGCGCGATGTGATCGCCCTGTCGCAGCAGCATGGCATCTCGGGCTTTCCGGTCGTCGAAGGCGCGCAATTGATCGGCATCGTCACGAACCGCGACCTGCGCTTCGAAACGCGTCTCGACGAGCCCGTGCGCTCGATCATGACGCCGCGCGAGCGCCTCGTCACCGTCAAGGAAGGCACGCCGCTCGCCGAAGCCAAGGCGCTCATGCACAGCCACCGCCTGGAGCGCGTGCTGGTCATCAACGACGCGTTCGAACTGCGCGGCCTGATGACCGTGAAGGACATCACCAAGCAGACCGAACACCCGGCCGCCTGCAAGGACGAACACGGCAAGCTGCGCGCAGGCGCTGCGGTCGGCGTGGGTCCGGACAACGAAGAGCGTGTCGAGCTGCTCGTGCAGGCCGGCGTGGACGTGATCGTCGTCGACACGGCGCACGGCCACAGCAAGGGCGTGCTCGAGCGCGTCCGCTGGGTCAAGAAGAACTTCCCGCACGTCGAAGTGATCGGCGGCAACATCGCCACGGCCGACGCCGCACGTGCGCTCGTCGAGTACGGCGCGGACGGCGTCAAGGTTGGCATCGGCCCCGGCTCGATCTGCACGACGCGCATTGTCGCGGGCGTGGGCGTGCCGCAGATCAGCGCGATCGCGAACGTCTCGGACGCGCTCAAGGGCACCGGCGTTCCGGTCGTCGCCGACGGCGGCGTGCGCTACTCGGGCGACGTCTCCAAGGCGATCGCCGCCGGTGCGAACGCCGTGATGATGGGCAGCATGTTCGCGGGCACCGAAGAATCGCCGGGCGACGTGTTCCTGTACCAGGGCCGCCAGTACAAGTCGTACCGCGGCATGGGCTCGGTCGGCGCGATGAAGGACGGCGCCGCGGACCGCTACTTCCAGGACAACTCGGCGAACATCGACAAGCTCGTGCCGGAAGGCATCGAAGGCCGCGTCGCGTACAAGGGCTCGGTCAACGCGATCCTGTTCCAGCTGATCGGCGGCGTGCGCGCCTCGATGGGTTACTGCGGCTGCAGCACGATCGACGAAATGCACGAGAAGGCCGCGTTCGTCGAGATCACGTCCGCGGGCATGCGCGAGTCGCACGTTCACGATGTCCAGATCACCAAGGAAGCACCCAACTATCACGTGGACTAATCGCCGATGAAGCCATTGCTGCGCGTTGTACTGATTGTCGATGCGTTGATACTGCTGGGCTTCGGAGTGCTGTTCCTGCTGACTCCGTGGGCCTCGCTGTACAACGCGCTGCAACTGGTGCAGCCGCAGCCGGTGCTCGTCGGGCTCGTGCTCGGCGTGGTGCTGCTGGGCATGTCCTGGCTCGCGGCGCGAGCCGCGTTCGACGGCGCGATGACGTTGCCGGTCGGCCGCGTGGCCGGTCACATCAACTGGATTTCAGGCGTGCTGATGCTGGTCTGGTTGATCGGACTGCACACGCCGCGGCTCACGGGCTTCGGCCAGTTGATCGCTGGCGGCATCGGCGCGTGGCTGATCGTGATCGGCTTCGGCGGCGTACGGCTCGCCGGCGCGGTCCGGCGGCGCGAGAAGGCGCAAGCGGCGGGTGCTGCATCGGCGCGCCGTTCTGCAAGGAGCGATGCGCGGTCTGCCGCGAAGAGCGAGGTGCGTCCGGAACCCGTGACGCGCACCGTGCCGCTTTTCACAGGCACGTTGCCGGTAACGGCGACACCAGCGGCAACGACGAGCGGCCCGGTGGCGTCACCGGCGCAGCCGCAGCAGCCCGCGGTTGCTCAGACGCCCGCGCCGGCGCAGTCCGCCGACGATGCCCGCCATGCCGCCCGCGACGAAGCCGCTCACGCGCCGAGGCCGCCGCTGCATGGCTGAGCGGCGACGCCCCCGAGCCGCCGCTGACCTCGCGGCCTTGCGCCCGAATGGCGATGTACGACGAAGCGCCGCGACGCATCACGACAGGCACTTCCCGAATTCACGCCGCGCGCAGCGCGCGCGGCTTTCTGTCTCCGTTCTTTCTTAGATCCCGTCCGCTGCCATGCACGACAAAATCCTGATTCTCGATTTCGGTTCGCAAGTCACCCAGCTCATCGCGCGACGCGTGCGCGAGGCGCACGTCTTCTCGGAGGTCCACCCGTACGACGTCGATGACGCGTTCATCCGCGAATTCGCGCCGAAGGGCATCATCCTCTCGGGCGGCCCGAACTCGGTGACCACCTCCGACACGCCGCGCGCGCCGCAAGCGGTCTTCGAACTGGGCGTGCCGGTGTTCGGCATCTGCTACGGCATGCAGACGATGGCCGAGCAACTGGGCGGCAAGGTCGACATCGGCCACTTGCGCGAATTCGGTTACGCCGAAGTGCGCGCGCGCAACCATACGAGCCTGCTGGAAGGCATCGAAGACTTCCAGACGCCCGAAGGCCACGGCATGCTCAAAGTGTGGATGAGCCACGGCGACAAGGTCACCGATATGCCCGAAGGCTTCAAGCTGATGGCCTCGACCGGGTCGTGCCCGATCGCCGCGATGGCCGACGAGGCGCGTCGCTTCTACGGCGTGCAATGGCACCCGGAAGTCACGCATACCGCGAAGGGCCGCGCGATGCTCGAGCGCTTCGTGCTCGGCATCTGCGGCGCGAAGGCCGATTGGGAGATGGGCCACTACATCGACGAAGCCGTCGAGACGATCCGCAAGCAGGTCGGCGACGAGCACGTCATTCTGGGCCTCTCGGGCGGCGTGGATTCGTCGGTGGCGGCGGCGCTGCTGCATCGCGCGATCGGCGACCAGCTCACCTGCGTGTTCGTCGATCACGGCCTGCTGCGCCTGAACGAAGCCGAACAGGTGATGTCGATGTTCGCGGACAACCTCGGCGTGAAGGTGATCCACGTCGACGCGAGCGAAGCGTTCATGTCGAAGCTCGCGGGCGTGACCGATCCCGAAGCGAAGCGCAAGATCATCGGCGCGGAGTTCGTCGAGGTGTTCCAGGCCGAAGCCGGCAAGCTCTCCGACGCCAGGTGGCTTGCACAGGGCACGATCTATCCGGACGTGATCGAATCGGCGGGCAAGGGCAAGAAGGCCGCGCACACGATCAAGAGTCACCACAACGTCGGCGGCCTGCCGGAGACGCTGAACCTCAAGCTGCTCGAACCGCTGCGCGAACTGTTCAAGGACGAAGTGCGCGAACTGGGCGTGAAGCTCGGCCTGCCGCACGAGATGGTGTATCGCCATCCGTTCCCGGGTCCGGGCCTCGGCGTGCGGATTCTCGGCGAAGTGAAGCGCGAGTTCGCCGATCTGCTGCGTCGCGCGGACGCGATCTTCATCGAGACGCTGCGCAACACGATCGACAAGGAGACCGGCAAGTCGTGGTACGACCTCACGAGCCAGGCGTTCGCGGTGTTTCTGCCGGTGAAGAGCGTCGGCGTGATGGGCGACGGCCGCACCTATGAGTACGTCGTCGCGCTGCGCGCCGTGCAGACCCAGGACTTCATGACGGCGCACTGGGCGCATCTGCCGCACGACCTGCTTGGGCATGTGTCGAACCGCATCATCAATGAGGTGCGCGGGATCAATCGTGTCGTGTACGACATCTCGGGGAAGCCGCCTGCGACAATCGAGTGGGAGTGACCCAAACCGTTTCCCAGTCGTTCCGGGAGCGTCGGTTTTTCGTGTTTTTCATTAAAAATATGGGGTTATTGTCCGGCGGGATCCGTGTTGATCCGGGCAATACCCGGCGGGGATGTCGGTGCTGCTGACGGTGTCGATATTCCCTCCTCGGACGGCCTTGCCCGATACCGTCAAACCGGCGTGACGGTATCGGTTGACGGCACCGCTCACGTCTCAAGCGGCATCGCGCTCGTCCCCTTGAGTTCGTCGAGGCATACGATCGACTGCACGCTGTTCACGCCGGGCGCGCGCATCAGCGTGTCGAGCAGGAACTCGGACAACCCCTTCAGATCGCGCGCCACGACTTTCAGCACGTAGTCGATATCGCCGGTCACCGAATAGCACTCCTGCACGTGCGGCAGTTTCGCGACCAGTTCCTTGAACTTGACGAGTTCGCGCATATGGCCGCGCTCCATCGTGACCTGGATGAACGCCACCACGCCGTAGCCGAGACTGCCGGCGTCGAGCCGCGCCTCGTACCGGCGGATGATCCCCATGTCTTCGAGCCGCCGATGGCGCCTCAGCGTCTGTGCCGGCGAGAGCTTGATGGTCTGCGCCAGTTGCAGGTTGGAGGCACGGCCGTCTTCCTGCAGTGCGGCAAGCAGACGCAGATCGATCGGGTCGAGGGCGGGAAGTTGCACTTATATTGCCTCGTAAGGGCTAAATGAGAGAGAAAATTGTATCATTCAGGGTTTGTCAGCCCTTCAGATGAAATCAAATTTTCCGCCTCCGACTATACACTGATCTGCGTCAAACAAGCCGTTCGGCCCGCGCGGGGCGTCCGCTCCATGCGCCACCCGGGTTCGTTGTGCGCGCAATTTTATTTCGCAGTTGTTTCGACGGATTGGTTTCGACATATGTGGCAGGATCGCCGGCCGGTTTTGCAGCATCAGGAAGACAGAAAGACAGGAAGAGACATGATTTCAAACGATAGAAGCAGGCAAGGCGGCCAGGAAGGGCAGCTAAAACGCGGTCTCAAGAATCGCCACATCCAGCTGATCGCGCTGGGTGGCGCGATCGGCACGGGCCTGTTCCTCGGCATCGCGCAGACGATCCAGACGGCCGGGCCGTCCGTGCTGCTCGGCTATGGGATTGCGGGCGTCGTCGCGTTCTTCATCATGCGGCAGCTCGGCGAGATGGTGGTCGACGAGCCCGTCGCGGGCTCGTTCAGCTATTTCGCCGATAAATACTTCGGCCCGTTCGCCGGCTTCCTCTCGGGCTGGAACTACTGGGTGCTGTACGTTCTCGTGAGCATGGCCGAACTGTCGGCCGTCGGCATCTACATGCACTACTGGTGGCCAGATCTGCCCACCTGGGTATCGGCGCTCGCGTTCTTCGTCATCATCAACGGCATCAATCTCACGAGCGTCAAATCGTACGGCGAGCTGGAGTTCTGGTTCGCGATCATCAAGGTGCTTGCGATTGTCGGCATGATCGCGTTCGGCGGCTGGCTGCTCGTCTCCGGTCACGCCGGTCCCGAGGCCGGCGTAGCCAACCTCTGGCGGCACGGCGGCTTTTTCCCGCACGGCGTGAGCGGCCTCGTGATGGCGATGGCGGTCGTGATGTTCTCGTTCGGCGGCCTCGAACTCGTCGGCATCACCGCCGCCGAAGCCGACGATCCCTCGCACACCATCCCGCGCGCGACCAACCAGGTCATCTATCGCATCCTGATTTTCTATGTGGGCGCGCTCGGCGTGCTGCTCTCGCTGTACCCGTGGCAGAAGGTGGTGACCGGCGGCAGTCCGTTCGTGCTGATCTTCCACGCGATGAACAGCGACGTCGTCGCCAGCGTGCTCAACCTCGTCGTGCTGACGGCCGCGCTGTCCGTGTACAACAGCGGCGTCTACTGCAACAGCCGCATGCTCTTCGGCCTCGCGCAGCAGGGCAACGCGCCGAAGGCGCTCGCGAAGACGAACCGCCGCGGCATTCCGCTCGCGGCGCTCGGCGTGTCGGCGGTGGCGACCGGCGCGTGCGTGGTCGTCAACTACTTCATGCCCGGCAAGGCGTTCGAACTGCTGATGGGGCTCGTCGTGTCGGCGCTCATCATCAACTGGGCGATGATCAGCCTCATTCACCTGAAGTTCCGCCGCGACAAGGCGCTCGCCCGGCAGACGACGGCGTTCCGGAGCCTCGGCTACCCGCTCACGAATTATCTGTGCCTGGTGTTCCTCGCGGGCGTTCTCGTTGTAATGTATCTCACGCCGGACCTGCGGATTTCCGTGTATCTGATTCCCGTGTGGCTCGCCGTGCTCGGTTTTGCCTACCGGTTCTGGCAGCGCAATGCGGCGCCCGCGCTGCAAGGCGACGTCACGACGCGCTAAGCGCATCCGGCCAGTTATTCCGTCCTGAACAGCCTACTTTGCACACACCATGTTCGAACATATCGACGCATATCCCGGCGACCCGATCCTCACGCTGAACGAAAACTTCCAGAAGGACCCGCGCCAGAGCAAGGTCAATCTGAGCATCGGCATCTACTTCGACGACGATGGCCGCCTGCCGGTCATGCAAGCCGTCCGTACGGCCGAAGCAGCGATTCTCGAAGAGCCGGGTCCGAAACCCTATCTGCCGATGGCGGGCTTCGCCCAGTATCGCGACGCCGTGCAGGCGCTCGTCTTTGGCGCGCAGTGCCCGTCGCGCGCGGCGGGGCGTATCGCGACGGTGCAGACGCTCGGGGGTTCGGGCGCGCTGCGCGTCGGCGCGGACTTCATCAAGCGCTATTTCCCGACGAGCCAGGTCTGGGTCAGCGATCCGACGTGGGAAAACCACCGTTTCATCTTCGAGCGCGCGGGCTTCACGGTGAACACGTACCCGTACTACGACGAGGCGATGGGCGGCCTGAAGTTCGAGGCGATGCTGTCGGCCATCGCCGCGTTGCCGCCGAAGAGCATCGTGCTGCTGCACGCGTGCTGCCATAACCCGACAGGTGTGGACCTCGAACGCGCGCAGTGGGAGCAGCTGATCGGCGTGATGCAGGAGCGCGACCTGCTGCCGTTCGTCGATATGGCGTACCAGGGCTTCGGCGCGGGCCTCGACGACGACGCGTTCGCCGTGCGCGAGATCGCGCGCCGCGGGCTGCCGGCTTTGATCGCGAATTCGTTCTCGAAGAACTTCTCGCTCTACGGCGAGCGTTGCGGCGGTCTGCACGTGGTCTGCGAGGACGCCGCGGCTGCCGGTCGCGTGCTCGGGCAACTGACGGGCTCGGTGCGCTCGAACTACAGCAATCCGCCGACGCACGGCGCGAAGATCGTCGCGCGCGTGCTGACCACGCCGGGTCTGAAGCAGTCGTGGGAGAGCGAACTGGCGGCGATGTGCCAGCGCATCGCCCGCATGCGCGTCGCGATTCACGACGGCTTGCGTGAATACGTGAGCGGCGAGGCGCTGTCGCGCTATATCCGTCAGCGCGGCATGTTCACGTACACGGGGTTGTCGGCGGAGCAGGTCGACCGGTTGCGCGAGGAGTTCGGCGTTTATGTCCTCCGGTCGGGCCGGATGTGCGTGGCGGGGCTCAACGAGCAGAACGTCGGGATCGTGGTCGACGCTATTGCGAAGGTGCTCGCGCACTGAGGTCATCTGCGCTTTATGCGCGGCGCACGTCTGCTTGCGTTTGCTTGCACGGGTGCGTTGTGCCGAAGCCGCTTCGGACGGCGCGCGTATGCGCGCCGTTTGCGTTTACAGGGCGGGCGATGTCGCGGGTGTCGTCCGCTGTTGGCCGTGTCTGCGTGATCTGATCGGGCAGTCCGTGCTATTTCAAGACCGTGGTTTCAGAACTGTACGCCGGTCCCGCATCCGCCGACAACTCCGCCGCCGCTGCCGCCCGCAGCGCCGCAGAACACACCGCAACCCGACAGCGCCACTGCGAGCAGTGCGCATGCGCCCAGCCAACCCGCATGCCGAAAAAGTGTGGCGGCGCGACGGTGAAAGGCCGTGCGGCCGGATTGAGTTCGGAGCTTCATGGTCGATCGGGCGGGTGCACTGAGCATCGTAGAAACGCGATAGACCGACCTTACGCCAACCGGCAGCCCCTTCGAATCGGAAGAATCCGGGTTTGCACGACTCGCAAGGCATTTGGCCGGCGCTCCGTCGGGCAGCAGGAGATCGTCCCGGCCGCGAAGGAAGCGGACGGCCCTCCAGGTTACGCCCTGATAGAATGCGTGAGCCGCAACGTAATGAATTCCCGATGAAATTGCTTGATGCCCTCGTCGAACAACGGATTGCCGCCGCCGCCGCACGCGGGGAGTTCGACGATCTGCCGGGCGCCGGATTACCCCAGGATCTCGACGACGATCTGCTCGTGCCCGAAGAGGTGCGCGTGGCGAACCGTATTCTCAAGAACGCCGGTTTCGTGCCCCCGGCCGTCGAGCAGTTGCGCGCGTTGCGCGAACTCGAAGACGAACTCGCCGGCGTGAGCGACAGGGCGGAGCAGCGCCGTCTGCGTGCGCGCCTGCTTGCGCTCGACATGGCGCTCGAATCGCTGCGCGGCGGCCCGATGGTGGTGCCGCACGAATACAGGCGACGCATTGCCGGGCGGCTCCTCGAACGGGCGGCCGACGAGCGGACACCCGCAGCGGAGGCGCGGTGAACGCGCCGGTCATCAGGCCGGCCGCGTCGTCCAGCGTCGCCGCCGAGCCGCAGGATTGCGCCGGGGTGGAATCGGCCACCCAACCGGTCGCGCAATCGCCTGATCCCGTCACCGATCGAGACCGCCACTACATGCGGCTTGCTCTCGCCGCAGCCGAAGAAGCGCGCGCGGCGGGCGAAGTGCCGGTCGGCGCGGTGCTCGTGCGTGGCGACGAAGTCATCGCATCGGGTTTCAATCATCCGATCGGCGGGCACGATCCTTCCGCGCATGCCGAGATGGCGGCGCTGCGTGCAGCGGCCAAGGCGTTGGGAAACTACCGCTTGCCTGGCTGCGAACTCTATGTGACCCTCGAACCGTGCCTCATGTGCGCCGGCGCCATCATGCATGCGCGGATTTCGCGCGTCGTGTACGGCGCCCACGACCCGAAAACGGGCGCGTGCGGCAGCGTCGTCGATGCCTTCGCGAACGACCAGTTGAACCATCACACACGTGTCGCTGGCGGCGTGCTCGACGCCGAATGCGGCGACGCGCTGCGTTCGTTCTTCGCGGAACGCCGTCGCGCGAGCCGGGCGGCGCGCCGGGCGGCCGCAGGCGACGCAATGCAGACAGCGCAGACAGCGCCAGCGTCGCCGCCGGTGTCCGGCGACGAGCGCGACACCTCACCCGAATCGACATGACCAAGCATCGCACCATCGAACTGATTGCGCCGTCGGGCTATCCGCAGGAACCGGAGCCGGTCCAGCGCGCCCTCGCGCGGCTGCGCGCCGAAGGCCATCGCGTCGGCGGCATCGAGGCAACGGAGCGGCGCTACCAGCGCTTCGCGGGCACCGACGGCCAGCGCGCCTCCGAACTAAACCGTCTCGCCGACAAGTCGCGCGCCTTGCCGGATATCGTCCTCGCCGTGCGCGGCGGCTACGGCGCCGTGCGGATCCTGCACGGACTCGACTACGACGGCCTGCAGCGGCGGCTCGCCGGGCGGCCGATCGCGTTCTGCGGCCACAGCGATTTCACCGCGATCCAGCTCGCGCTGTTCGCGTGCGCGGGGCTCACGACGTTCGGCGGCCCGATGCTCGTGAGCGACTTCGGCGCCGAGGACCTGAGCAGCTTCACGATGCATCACTTCTGGGACACGCTCTCGAAGTCCGATTTCGCGCTCAAGGTGGACGCGCCGCAGGCGCGGCCCACGGACGTCTCGGGCACGCTCTGGGGCGGCAATCTCGCCGTGTTGACGTCGTTGATCGGCACGCCCTTTATGCCGTCGGTCGAGGGCGGCATCCTGTTCATCGAAGACGTCAACGAGCAGCCGTTCCGCATCGAGCGGATGATCTACCAGCTTCACCTCTCGGGCATCCTCGCGCGCCAGCAGGCGCTCGTACTGGGCGACTTCTCGGGCGGCAAGCCGTTCGATTACGACAATGGCTACGACCTGGACGAGATGATCGAGCAGGTGCGCTCGGTGGTGGGCATTCCGGTCATCACGGGCCTGCCGTTCGGGCACATTCCGAACATGGTGACGCTGCCGGTGGGGGCGCAGGCCCATTTGAAGGCCACGGCGCACGGATTCGAACTGGCGGTGAGCGGATACCCGCATCTGGGGTGAGTCGAAGCCCCGGCAAGCGCCTTCAGGCGCTTTTTCTGTGGATAGATACGCAACTAACAGTCAAACTGGCAAGCGGCAGGCAAGTGCCCCCGTACGCGTTTCGACGCTTTGGTGTACTGATTGCGTGCCCGTTACGCGACGCGTCGGCGCGCGAAACGAGCAAGCAAAACAGCCGCCAGTCATATACCGTGCTTGACCCGTACTATCCGGGCACACGTATGGGCGCGCCGGAGCGATTTCGCTACACTGATCCGGTCCTGAAAGCAGGTCGCAGAACCGTCCCGCCGCGCCGGAATTCCTTCGGCGCGGCATCGCCGATGCCCCTGCTTCCGGCCGCTTCGTCTGTTCGCCGGGTTTCGCCTTTACACACCGTTCACACCGTTCGATGGATTCGTCCCGCATGGCACTCGATCCCCACTATCCGCGCGATCTGACCGGTTACGGCCGCCATCCGGTGCAGGCCGACTGGCCGGGCCAGGCCCGCGTCGCGGTGCAGTTCGTGCTCAACTACGAAGAGGGCGGCGAAAACTGCGTGCTGCACGGCGACCCGGCGTCCGAGCAGTTCCTCTCCGAGATCGTCGGTGCCGCCGCGTATCCGGCGCGCCACATGAGCATGGAGTCGATCTACGAATACGGCTCGCGCGCCGGCGTCTGGCGCATCCTGCGCGAGTTCGAGCGGCGTGGCCTGCCGCTCACGGTGTTCGGCGTCGGCATGGCGATCGAGCGTCATCCGGAAGCCGCGCGTGCGTTCGTCGAACTCGGCCACGAAATCGCGTGCCACGGCTATCGCTGGATCCATTATCAGGACGCGACGCCCGAACTGGAAGCCGAGCACATGACGCTCGGCATGGAAGCGATCGAGCGCGTGACGGGCGTACGTCCGCTTGGCTGGTACACGGGCCGCGACAGTCCGAACACGCGGCGGCTCGTCGCCGAATACGGCGGCTTTCTCTACGACTCCGACTACTACGGCGACGACCTGCCGTTCTGGATGGACGTGGAAGTGACGGGGGGCGGGATTACCCCTCAACTGATCGTGCCGTACACGCTCGACACGAACGACATGCGTTTCGCCACGCCTCAGGGTTTCAACACGGCGGACCACTTCTTCACGTATCTGCGCGACGCATTCGACGTGCTCTACGAAGAGGGCGACGAAGCGCCGAAGATGCTGTCGGTCGGCATGCACTGCCGGCTGCTCGGCCGCCCGGGGCGGTTCCGCGCGCTACAGCGCTTCCTCGATCACATCGAAAAACACGATCGCGTGTGGGTGACGCGCCGCATCGACATCGCGCGCCACTGGCGCGAGCACCACCCGTATCAACCGCAGCAGAACGATCGCAGCGGGGCGGTCGCGTGAACGCCATGCACACCACCCTCGAACAGTTGAACCGCGCCTCCGCGGATGCCTTCGTGACGGCGCTCTCGGGCATCTTCGAGCACTCGCCGTGGGTGGCCGAAGCGGCCGAGCGCGAGCGCCCGTTCGCGAGCATCGAGGCGCTGCACCGGACGATGTCGCGCGCCGTGGAAGCGGCCGGCGAAACGAAGCAGCTCGCGCTCATCGACGCCCACCCCGAACTCGCGGGCAAGGCGGCGGTGCGCGGCGAGCTGACCGCCGAATCGACGCGCGAGCAGCGCAGCGCGGGCCTCGACGCATGCACGCAGGAAGAGTTCGACAAGCTGCAGTCGCTCAATCGCGCGTATCGCGAGAGGTTCGGCTTTCCGTTCATCCTCGCGGTGCGCGGGCATGACCGTCGCGGCATCATCGAGAACTTCGAATTGCGCGTGAACAACAGCCGCGCCGACGAGATACGCGCGAGCCTCGATCAGATCTATCGCATTGCGCGCTTCAGGCTCGACGATCTGATCGACGCCTGACGCCGCGCGCGCCGGCCGCCATCGAAGCGGAGGCGGCGTTTTTCCGTTTCACCGAACCGACACGAAGGAAGACAACGATGGCACTCCCGACACTCGACCCCAACGCCCCTGATTTCACGCGCCGCTATGTGAACCTCGCGGACCCGCGTCTGGGCGCGCAGGCGCTAGAGGCGAGCGACGACTTCTTCGCGCCGATGGCGCGCATGCTCGATCCGGAGCCGGCCGTCTTCATTCCGGGCAAGTACGATGACCACGGCAAGTGGATGGACGGCTGGGAGACGCGGCGCAAGCGCACCACGGGCTACGACTGGTGCATCGTGAAGCTCGCTCGGGCGGGCGTCGTCAAGGGCCTCGACATCGACACGAGCCACTTCACGGGCAACTATCCGCCGGCGGCGTCGGTGGAGGGCGCCTATGTGCCCGAGGGCGTGCCGTCGGCCGCGACGCAGTGGATAGAGATCGTGCCGTCCACGTCGCTCAACGGCAACAGTCACCACTACGTCGATGTCACGAACGGGGCCGCCTGGACGCACCTGCGCGTGAACATCTATCCCGATGGCGGGATTGCGCGTCTGCGTGTCTACGGTCAGCCGCAGGTGGACTGGGACGGCGCGAGCTGCACCGAGCTTTTCGACCTCGCGGCGATGGAGAACGGCGCGTATGTGGTCGCGGCCAACAACCAGCACTTCGGTCTCGCGTCGAGCCTGCTGATGCCGGGCCGCGGCGCCAACATGGGCGACGGCTGGGAAACACGCCGCCGTCGCGAGCCGGGCAACGACTGGGCGATCATCGCGCTCGCGCAGCCGGGCGTCATCAGGAAGATCGAAGTCGATACCGCGCACTTCAAGGGTAACTATCCGGACCGCTGCTCGATCCAGGCCGCGCGCGTGACGGGCGGCACGGATAGCTCGCTCGTCACGCAGGCGATGTTCTGGCCGGAACTGCTCGGCGAGCAGAAGCTGGAGATGGACAAGCAGCACTACTACGAAAGCGGGCTGGCCGCGCTTGGCCCGGTCACGCACGTGCGCCTGAACATCATCCCGGACGGCGGCGTGTCGCGTCTGCGTCTGTGGGGCACGCTCGCGTGAGCGGGCTGTGAGTGACGTCATGAGTCATTCGACGCAACGCCCCGGCGCGACGCTCGCCATCGAGCCGCTGACACGCGAAGCGTTCGCGCCGTTCGGCGACGTGATCGAGCTTGAAGGCGCGAAGCAGTTCCCGATCAACCTCGGCACGACGACGCGCTTTCACGATCTCGCGAATGTGGACGTGACCGACGAGGGCGGCCGCACGCTCGTCAACCTCTTTCGAGGTGAGCCGCGCGCGCTGCCGTTCGAGGTGACGATGCTGGAGCGCCATCCGCTCGGCAGCCAGGCGTTCGTGCCGCTGAACGAACGACCTTATCTGGTCGTCGTCGCGCCTGCGGGCGATCTCGACGTCACGAAGATTCGCGCTTTCGTGACGCGCGGCTGGCAGGGCGTGAACTATGAGAAGGGCGTGTGGCACCACCCGCTGATTGCGCTCGGCGAGGTGAGCGATTTCATCGTCGTCGATCGCGGAGGCGTGGGCCATAACCTCGACGAGCAGGATCTGCCCGAGTCGTTCTGGTTGACCGAAGCGGCGCTGCTTGCCGCGCGGCGTTGACGCATCGCGCGAGGCACGGTCTACTGCGCCGTCAATAAAAAAAGCCACGGCATGAGCCGTGGCTTTTGCTTTTGGCATGCGGGCCTTGCTGAAAGCGCCGCGCACGCCGTCCGCGTGAGCGGGGCGCCGTTGACCGGCGTCCCGCAACGAGCCGCTTAGAACTCGTAGCCGATCTGCGCGCGTGCGCCGGCGTCGCCGTTGTCCGTGACGGAGACCGCGCCGTTCACGAGCCAGTGCATGTTCGACGAACGATACGTCACGCCCACCGCCGCCGCGCTGCTGCCCTTGTAGTAGCCGCCACCCGCCGCGACCACCGTGCGGCCCGGACCCGACGGCGTGAGGTTCGGCATCGCCATCGCCGCCGCCACGCCCGCATACGCGTTCTTCTCGACCGTGTTGATCGAGTTCTGCAGACCCGAGATCTGCTGGTTGAACGCGGTCGACTGCTGGGACAGCGCGCTGTTCATCTGGTTCAGGTTCACAGCGTCGGTGCCCGACGTGCCAGCCGCCACGTTGACGATCTGGCGCTCGGCGCCTTCCTGACCCACCGACACGGCATTCGCGCGATTAGCGATCGAGTTTGCGCCGATCGCCACCGAGTTTGCCGCCGAGGCATTCGCCTTGTCGCCGAGCGCGGTCGAGTTGTCGCCGGTCGCCACCGCGCCGCCGCCCACCGCGACCGACTGCGCGCCGGCTGCGGCGGCCGGACCGCTCGTGCTGTTGGTCGAGAGCGCCGTCGAACCGTTGGTGCTGATGTTCTGCACCGACTGGTCGAGGGTCGCGAGCTGCTGGTTCGTCGCGTAGAGCTGCTGGCCCGTCACCGCGTCGGTGCTGCTTGCGGTGAGCGCGGCGTTTTGCAGGCCCGTCATCGTGACGGCGCCGCCGCTCGTATTGCTGAGCGTGACCGAGTCATGCGACGACGAGTCGTAATGCACCGCATCCGCGTCGGACGACGTTGCGGCCGTCGTGCCCGAGGACGTACCCGTCGACGTGCTGCCCGAACCGCCGCCGAGCGCCGCGATGTCGGCCGTGTTCTGCGTCACGCGCGTGTCGAGGTTGGCGATGGCGGCGCTGACCGAGCCGACCGTCGTGCCGCCCACCGCGAACGTCGGGGCCTGGATCGTGCCGTCCGCGTTGACCGTCGCGCCGCCGCCGATCGCGCTGAGCACACCCTTCAACTGCGAAACGTTGACGGCGTCGGTGTCGTCCTCGCCGGCCGCCATGTTGACGATGCGGCGCGTGTTGGCCTGGTTCTGGATCGTGTAGGTCTGGCCGTTCGCGTCGGTTGCCGTGTACGAACCCGTGCCGTCGTTGCCGACCGAAACGGTGTTGTCCTTGTTCGCCACCGAACCCGAGCCGAGCGCGACCGCGTCGTTGGCCGGCGTATAGGCCTGCACGCCGACAGCGACGCCGTTCACGCCAGGCGTGTAGGCGTTCGAACCGATCGCGATCGAGCCCGCGCCTGCCGCACGCGCCATGTCGGACGGCCCGACCGAGCCGGCGTTGTCGCCGAGGCCCGAGACCTGCGAGTAATAGGCCGCGGTCTGGTAGGCGGTCGTGAGCGTCGACGAATTCACGCCCGAGCCCGTTCCCGACGCCGCGAGATTGCGTGCGGCCATCACGGTCGTCGTGCCGAGGTTGCCGCCCGCCGAGGCCTTGGCGATCAGGTCGCCGACCTGGCCGAGGTTGACTGCATCGGTGTCCTGAATGCCGTTCGCCACGTTGCTGATGACCGTGCCTTCGGGCAGATAGCCCTGGGTACGGTCGGCGTTGCGGAAATACGGACTGTTGCCGGTGCTGGTGGCGAGCGTGATCGTCGGGTTGCCCGAAGCGATCGAACCGGCGTCGTAGGTGACGGCCTGGTTCAGCACGTTGCCCGCGCCGTCGAACTGGAAGCCCGCAGACTGCATCTGCGCGACGTTCACTGCGTCGCTGGAGCCGAGGCCCGCCGCAAGACCGGTGAGGCGGCGCGTGCCGGCCGTGCCGGTCACGTCGACGAGCGTGCCGTCCGTGTCCGCGCCCACCGTGATGTCGCGGCTCACCGGGTCCTGCTGGACGATGCCGATCGTGCCGTTGGTGATGTTCTGCGTGAGGTTGCTGATCAACGTCGTGTTGCCCTGAACGGCCTCGTTCGTCGCATAGAGCTGCGAGCCGTTGATGGCGTCGGTGCTCACGGACGAGAGATCGCCTGCTGCAACGTTGCGCAGGGCGACCGGCGTCGTGGCTGCGGTGCCGCCGAGCGTCAGCGTGTCGTGCGCGGGCGAGTCGTACTGGACCACATCGCCGATCTGGCCTTGCAGGTTCGTGACGCTCTGGTTCGTCGCATAGAGCTGCGAGCCGTTGACGGCGTCGGTGCTGGTCGGCGCGAGATCACCTGCGGCAACGTTGTGCAGAGCGACCGGAGCCGTGGCGCCAGTGCCGCCGAACGTCACGGCGTCGTGCGCCGATGTGTCGTACTGGACCACATCGCCGATCTGGCCTTGCAGGTTCGTGACGCTCTGGTTCGTCGCATAGAGCTGCGAGCCATTGACGGCATCGGTACTGGTGGACGAGAGGTTGCCCGCTGCAACGTTATGCAAAGCGACCGGAGCCGTCGCGCCCGCACCGCCGAGCGTCACGGCATCGTGCGCGGGCGTGTCGTATTGCACGGAATCAGCGACCTGACCTTGCAGATCCGAAACATTTGCGTTGGTCGCGTAGAGCTGCGAGCCATTGACGGCATCGGTGCTGGTGGACGAGAGGTTGCCCGCTGCAACGTTATGCAGTGCGACCGGAGCCGCTGCACCGGCACCGCCGAGCGTCACGGCGTCGTGAGCGGGCGTGTCGTACTGGACCACATCGCCGATCTGGCCTTGCAGGTTCGTGACGCTCTGGTTTGTCTCATAGAGCTGCGAGCCATTGACGGCATCGGTGCTGGTGGACGAGAGGTTGCCCGCTGCAACGTTATGCAGCGCGACCGGAGCCGCTGCACCGGCACCGCCGAGCGTCACGGCGTCGTGAGCGGGCGTGTCGTACTGGACCACATCGCCGATCTGGCCTTGCAGGTCCGACACGTTTGCGTTGGTCGCGTAGAGCTGCGAGCCATTGACGGCATCGGTGCTGGTGGACGAGAGGTTGCCCGCTGCAACGTTATGCAGTGCGACTGGAGCCGTTGCACCGGCACCGCCGAGCGTCACGGTATCGTGCGAGGGCGTGTCGTATTGCACGGAATCAGCGACCTGGCCTTGCAGGTCCGACACGTTTGCGTTGGTCGAGTAGAGCTGCGAGCCATTGACGGCATCGGTACTGGCCGGCGTGAGATCACCTGCGGCAACGTTGTGCAGCGCGACCGGAGCGGTGGCGCCAGTGCCGCCGAACGTCACGGCGTCGTGCGCCGACGTGTCGTACTGGACCACATCGCCGATCTGGCCTTGCAGGTTCGTGACGCTCTGGTTCGTCGCGTAGAGCTGCGAGCCATTGACGGCATCGGTGCTGGCAGGCGACAGATCGCCCGCTGCAACGTTATGCATCGCGACCGGAGCCGCTGCACCCGCACCGCCGAGCGTCACGGCGTCGTGAGCGGGCGTGTCGTACTGCACGGAATCAGCGACCTGGCCTTGCAGGTCCGACACGTTTGCGTTGGTCGCGTAGAGCTGCGAGCCATTGATGGCATCGGTACTGGCCGGCGTGAGATCACCTGCGGCAACGTTGTGCAGCGCGACCGGAGCGGTGGCGCCAGTGCCGCCGAACGTCACGGCGTCGTGCGCCGACGTGTCGTACTGAACCACATCGCCGATCTGGTCTTGCAGGTTCGTGACGCTCTGGTTTGTCTCATAGAGCTGCGAGCCATTGACGGCGTCGGTGCTGGTGGACGAGAGGTTGCCCGCTGCAACGTTATGCAGTGCGACTGGAGCCGTTGCACCGGCACCGCCGAGCGTCACGGTATCGTGCGAGGGCGTGTCGTATTGCACGGAATCAGCGACCTGGCCTTGCAGATCCGAAACATTTGCGTTGGTCGCGTAGAGCTGCGAGCCATTGACGGCGTCGGTGCTGGCAGGCGACAGATCGCCCGCCGCAACGTTATGCAGTGCGACCGGAGCCGCTGCACCGGCACCGCCGAGCGTCACAGCGTCGTGCGCGGGCGTGTCGTATTGCACGGAATCGGTGACCTGGCCTTGCAGGTCCGACACGTTTGCGTTGGTCGAGTAGAGCTGCGAGCCATTGACGGCATCGGTGCTGGCAGGCGACAGATCGCCCGCTGCAACGTTATGCAGTGCGACCGGAGCCGTTGCACCGGCACCGCCGAGCGTCACAGCGTCGTGAGCAGGCGTGTCGTACTGCACGGAATTGGCGACCTGCCCTTGCAGGTCAGAAACGTTGGCATTGGTCGCATAGAGCTGCGAACCATTGACTGCATCGGTGCTCGCCGGCGAAAGCTGGCCGGCCGCAACGTTATGCAGCCCGACAGGCGCCTTTGCACCCGTACCGCCGAGCGTCACAGCATCGTGTGCAGGCGTGTCGTACATGACGGCGTTGGCCATCTGGTTCTGCAGGTTCGATACGTTGGCATTGGTCGCATAGAGCTGCGAACCGTTGACCGCTTCGGTGCTCGTATTCGACACGAGGCCCGGCGCCAGCTGGACGATCTTCTGGTTGCTCATCGTGACGACACTGTTGAACGTCGTCGGACCGTAGACCATGACGCTCGCACCCTTGATGTTGAGCGTACCGTTCTGATATCCGGCGACCTGGACCGTCGATGCGTTGAAGCCATACCCGCCCTTCGAGTCGGCTGCGTTGTCCAGCGAGAAAGTGAGGCCGTCGGTCGTGCCCTTGCCGTCGACCGAGCAGTCGAGCAACTCGCTGCCGCCCGAGCTGCCCCATGAGTACCCGCTGGCGCCCGAGCACAGTTCGAGGCCGCCGTGGCCCACGGTGCCGGGCGTTGCTGCGGTTGTGGTTGCGCCGGCCGAAGCCGGCGCGAAGCTCGCGGCGATACCGACGGCGCTCGTGGCGAGGACAGCGAGCCGGCGCACCGATTTGCCGCGCGCAGCGGCGGTTTCAGGTGCGGCGACCCAGGTCTGGTCTGATTCGCTCCAGATCGAGCGATACGTTTTGTTCATTGAAAAACCCCAAAGCAAAGGTGAGGAATTACAGTTGTTATTCGCGCTCTTCAGCGCAGGACTGGTACTCCGTACATGAGGTACAGCAGGGCCGGAACCGAAGACTCGCAGCGCGACTGTATTGGGCAGTGTTTCAGAGTTAAATACGAATAGTCCTAAATGCGGCCAAGCGATCGGGGATTTAAATTAATTCCAATAATTCCGCTGTATTCGCTGGGTGGGATGACATCCGATTTAAAAGATGGTTTGCGAAGCGACTGCCGCTCTAATCCTGAAATCACGGCAATTCGTAGATTTTTGTGGAGAGTCGTGAAGAAGTGTTAATGCGTCTTGAGTCGTGTCGATGTGCTGATTAACATGCGCTCGCTGTCACGGAAACATATCGTGACAGTTCATTTAATCCGTTAATTCGAAGGATAAATAAATGCAAAAAATCGAACGCAACCAACTCGCTAATGTGAACGTCGCTGGTGGCTGCTGCAAGTCGAGCAGCCAGAGCTGCAAGTCGAGCGACAACTGCTGCAATTCGAGCAGCCACAGCTGCTCGACCACGACCACGACCGCTACGGCAGTGCCGCGTTAATCGCGCTGTTTGCCTGGCCTCTGAGTGAGGAGGGGGGCGCTTACGCCCCCTTTTTTTTCTGCTCGCTTCCACGTGTTTCACGTCGTGCCAACCGGCATCGCGTCTTTCATCATGTCGTTCTCCATTAGCGCCTTCCTGAAACCGTTTCATCGCGCGTTCGGTCGGGCATTTGGCCGATTCGCCGTCGCCCGCCGCGTCATGCGACGCGCGGTGCTCGTGCGGTTGTCGTTCGGGACCGTGGAGCGCGTTGCGCTCGCGAGCTGGCTTATCCGCGGGGCATTCAACGGGCGGCTGCGTGCAGTGGGTATCGCGCGATACGAAACAGGGCGCACGGACGTGGGGCTCACACGTCGCGACGCGCTGCGCACGATGAGCGCCAACGTGCGCGAGGCGTGGATCGACGAACGCTTGTATGCGGCCCGCGAGCGCGGCCGCGATGCGTGTCCCGATCTGCGCGAGCCCATCGCGGAACTGACGGCGCGCATCCGGCAGATGCGGACACTCGAACCGAAGCGTCCCATCATTCTTTCGCCGTTTCATTATCTTTCGCAGTACGCAAATATTTACGTTGTCGATGAGGTGCGCAAGGGGCTCGGGCTCGATTCGATCTCGCTCGTGTCCGGCGTGCCGCGCGACGTCCTGGGCGACGATGCCGCCATGATTCCGGCCATCCGGGTGCTCCATACGTACGACGACGAGAGCATCGAGCGCCGCAATACGCTGGGCCTGCGTGTCGTGCGTGCGTTGCGGCGTGAGGGCGTCGCCGTGCTGTTCTCGGATGTGCCGCCGTTCACGCTCGCCCGGTATCCGATGGAGACGCTGGACGTGTCGCTGCGCGGGCGTCACGCGCGCGTGCACGCGGGCGTGTTCCGGCTCGGTGCGCCGCTCGATGCGTACCTGCTGCCGTTTTATCTGCGTTTCGAGAACGGGCGCCTCGGCGTGCGTATTTTCGATCCGGTCGCGCTGGCCGATACCGGCGCGCCGCAGCGTCTCGCCGACGACATCGACATCGCGTGCAAAGAGAATTATCCGCACTGGCTGTATGCCGGCCATCCGTGCGTTTATCACTTCGCGCCGACCCGCTGAACACAACCACAAGGCCGGGCGTGCGCTTAAAACATCGCATAAAACATATCAACCACACACGTCATGCCGGCAACGCCGGCATCGGGGATCGCATCACACCATGGAACCGCTCTATCTTCCCGAGTTCCGGGATATCCGCGGGCGCTGGATCGCCTATGGCGCGTCGGCATTCGTGCTGGCCGGCATCGTTTTCGCGTTCTGTCGTCAGGTCGAGCTGAAGCAGGACGTGCGCTGCGAGATCGTCTCGCCGTCGGAAATCAAGGTGCAGGGCGAGAGCGGACTGGTTTCCGCGATCTACGTGCAGCCGCCGGCGCACGTCGTGGCGGGCCAGCCGCTCTTCAAGGTGGAGCGCGACATGACGCTCGCGAGCGACGGCGTCCGGCGCGGCGAGTTCGACGCGCGGGTGCGCGACGAGCAGCGCCGTGCCGTCGATGCGCTTTACGCACAACGCCGCGTCGATCTCGGCGCGCAGCTCGCGACCGCGCGCGCGAACGAAGCGAGCCGGCGAGCCGAACTCGCCGAAATCGGCGAGCAGGGCGAGCAGAACCATCAACTCGCGGACGAAACGCAGAAGAAACTCGACCGCCTCCAGTCGGTGTCCGATTACGTTGTCGCCGATCGCATCGAGCAGGCACGCGCGGATCTGCACCAGAACCGCATCGCGCTCGCGCAGTCGGCGGCGCAGCGTCAGCAGACGCTCGCCGCTATCGCCGACCTGCACAACACGCAGACCGCGCTTGCCGCGCAATTGAAGGAACTCGATGCGAGCCACGCGCGCGATCTTCAGGACGCCAACGCGCGCTACGAGCAGTCGCGCGGCGACGCGACGATCTCGGCGCCGAAAGCGGGCACGGTGACATTCTCGCGGCTCTTGCAGGGCAGCACGCTGCATCCGGCCGACATCGCGATGGTGCTCGTCACCGATGCGTCGCAACCGCTGCGCGCCGAGTTGCACATTCCGTCGCGCCAGCGCGGTTTCGTGCACGAAGGGCAGACGGTGCGGCTCAAGTTCGACGCGTTCCCCTACGCGAAATTCGGCTCCTACGAGGCGCGCATCGATTCGATTTCGCGCACGACGGTGAGCGCCGCACGGCCGGATAGCAGCGGCGCGGATGGCGCAAGCAGCAGCACGCCGCCGCCGCCAGGCGACGACTACGTCGCCTGGGTCACCTTGCACGGACACACGTTCGACTACGGCAAAGAGCGCTTCGACATCCTGCCCGGCATGCAGGCGACGGCGAGCATCGTGACCGAGCGGCGCACGATCGCGGAGTGGGTGCTCGAACCGCTGTTCAAGATCGTGCGAGGCTGACATGCAGGTGATCTATCAAAACGAAGTAGCGGAGTGTGGCTACGCATGCCTTGCGATGGTGCTCACGCATTTCGGCCGCGCGACCGAGGTGCGCGAGTTGTCGACGTACCGGCCGGTCTCCGCGAACGGTCTCACGCTGATGGACCTCTACGACGTCGCCGCCGATTTCGGTCTCGAAGTGCAGGCGTTCCGTTTCGAGGCGTCGCACGTTTCGCAGATCAAGCGCGGCTCGATCATCCACTTCGGCGGCGCGCATTTCGTCGTGTTTGAGCGCTGCACGCGCAACTACGTGCGGCTGATCGATCCGGCCATGGGCCGGCGCCGCATCGCGATGGACACGTTTCTCGCGAACGTGTCGGGCTATCTGCTCGAATGCGCGCCGACGCCCGAGCTGCCGCGTACCGCGAAGCGGCTGCGCGTGCCCGCGGCGCTCGAACGCCTGCGCGCGCTCAATCCGCAGATGCGCGGCCAGTTCGCAAAAATCCTGTTCGTCGCGCTCGGCAGTCAGTTCGCGATCCTCGCGCTGCCTTATCTCGGCACCTTCGTGCTCGACAACGTCGTCGCCGAGGACAACCTCGATCTGCTCAACGTGCTTGTCATCACGTTCGCCGGCATCTTTGCGATCGGCGCAATCAGCCAGTACGTGCAGGGCACGCTCGTCGAACTGCTGTACGCGCTCGTGAGCGTGAATTCGACCGAAGGTCTGATCGGCCATTTACTGCGCGTGCCGGTCTCGTACTTCGAAAAGCGCCACGTCGGCGATGTGTTCACGCGCATCAAGGCGCAAGAGGAGGTCAACGGTTTTGCCTCGCGTTCGATCGTGGCGCTTTACATCGACGTGACCGTCGGCCTGCTCGCGATGCTGCTCATGTTCATCCAGAGCGTGCAGCTTTCGTTCGTCGCGCTGGCGATTTTCGCGCTGTACGTGCTCGTGTCGGCGCTCATGTTTTCGCCGATGCTGGAGATGCACGCGCGCGTATTCCAGGAGGGCGCGCGCTGCGACGACGCGCTTATCGAGACCGTGCGCGCCGCCTCGCTGATCAAGCTCTCGCAGGGCGAGACGCGCCGTGTCTCGAAGTACATGGGGCAGTTTCGCGCGTATGCCGCCGCGAAACTGCGCGGCAGCCGGCTCGGCGCGACGCGCGACGCGGTGCTCAAACTGCTCGCGAACGCGGAGACGCTGTTCATCACCTGGCTCGCAGCGCGCTACATGCTGGGCGGAAAGCTGTCGGTCGGCGTGTTCTACTCGTTCATGATCTATAAGGCGCTGCTGTCCGACCGGCTCGCGAGTGCGATCAATACGGGCTTCTCGTACTTCATGCTGAGCGTGCCGGTTTCGCGCGTCGACGACATCACGGGATGCGAGACCGAGCGCTACACGCCGATCGAGGACATGCACAAGACCGTCGAGGCGCAGCGCTTCGAGCGCATCAGCGTGCGCGACGTGACGTTCGCGTATGGCGTCTCCGATCATCCGGTGCTCAAGGGTGCGAACCTCGACATCGCGCGCGGCGACAAGATCGTGATCACGGGGCCGTCGGGCGCGGGGAAATCGACGCTTTTCAAGCTGCTCGCCGCATCCGAGCTGCCGCAGTCGGGCGAGATCCGGCTCAACGGCATCGCGTGGCCGAACCTCGCCGTCGACGAGATCCGCCGGCACGCGGCGCACATGCGTCAGGGCGACATCATCCTGTACGGTTCGATCGCCGAAAACGTCTCGCTCTTCGAAGCCAATCCGGACGAAGCGCGCATCCACGCGATCCTCGGCGACGTCGGCCTGCTCGACGATGTCATGCGCCTGCCGATGCGCACGCGCACCGTGGTCAGCGATTCGGCGGCGAACATCTCGGCGGGACAGCGTCAGCGTCTGCTGCTTGCGCGCGCGCTGTATCAGCGGCGCGAATTGCTGCTGCTCGACGAGCCGACGTCGAATCTCGACCCCGCCGCCGCGCATCGCGTCGCGGACCTGCTGCGGGGGCTCGATTGCACGATGGTGGTCATTACGCACGACGAGTCGATGACGGAAGGGTTCGACCGGCACTATCACCTCGTCGATGGCGCGTTCGTGCGGATCGATACGCACGCGGAGACATCCGCATGAAAGCGCGCCTGCGGTTGACGGCGCTCGCGCTCGCCATCGGGCTCGCGTGTGCCGCGCAGGCGGGCGGGGCGCGGGCGGCCGATCTGCTCGGCGTCGTCGAAGACACGCTCGATCACGACGCGACGCTCGCCGCCGCGCGCGATGCGTACCGCGCCGCCGCGCAGGCGGTGCCGAAAGCGCGCGCGGGTCTGCTCCCGCACGTCGAGGGCGGCTGGGGGCGCCAGTACAACAGCATCGCGGTGGACGGCTATCCCAACGGTCATTACTGGCAGAACGGCTGGACCGTGATGCTCACGCAGCCGCTTTTCGACTGGGCGCGCTGGAGCACCTGGCGGCAGGCCGACTACGTGGTCGCGCGCGGCCAGCTTGAGGCGGCGAGCGCGGGCCAGGACGCGATCCTGCGTGCGGCGCAGGTCTATTTCGATGCGCTCGCGGCCGCCGACGAGGCTGCTCGGGCGCAAGACTATCTGCGCGCGCTCGACGCGCACCTCGCGCTGCTCGCGCGCGCGAAGGCGGCGGGAGAGGCAACGCTTGTCGATATACGAGAGGCCGAGGCGAGCCGCGCGCAGACGCAGCTGCAACTGCTCGATGCGCGCGACCAGATGCGGCTCGCGCGCTCCGCGCTCGAACGCCTGACGGGCAAGCCCGTGGAAACGCTTGCGACGCTTCCCGAACACGCCGCGATGCCGGCGCTTCAGCCCGCGGATGCCGAGGCCTGGGTCGCTCAGGCGCAGGCGCACGGCTATCCCGTGCAGATTCACGAGCTTGCGCTGCAGATCGCGAAGCTCGACACCGAAAAGGCGCGCGCCGGGCATTATCCGAGCGTCGATCTGCAGGTTACGCACACGCCCGCGGGCGCGGCCGGCGGCTATTCGCAACCCACGACGACGACGACGGCGATGCTCGCGGTGACGATCCCCCTGTTCTCGGGCGGCGAGACGATGGCGCAGGTCAAGGAGGCGCGGGCGCTCGAAGACAAGGCGCGAGACGAACTGGATGCGGCGACGCGCGATGCGGCCGGCGCGGCTCGCGATGGCTGGCTGCGTGTGACTTCGGGGCAGGAGCGGATCGCCGCGATGGAGACGCTCGTGCAGCGTGCGCAGGCGTCGCTGGAGGCGACGAAAATCGGCTTTGACGCGGGGAGTCGTGCGAGTACGGATGTGCTGCGCGCGACGGACAGCTTCTATGCGAGCCGGCGCGATCTTATCCGCGCGCGCTACGACACGGTGCTCGCCTTGCTCAAACTGCTCGCCGACGCGGCGAGTTTGAATCTCGATGAGGTCGGGCGCGTCAATGCGCAGCTTTATGCGCAACGGGCGGGCGATGGGCGTGTGGAGGACGCGACGCAGGCTGCGGAGGGGTTGGGCGTGGCTGGAGTTGCGCCTGTGCCGCGTGTCGTGCAGAGCGAACGTGTGGCAGTGCGAACCGTTTTGCCTGCGGCGTCTGAATCGGGCGGTGGTTCGCGAGCGGAGGCTCCGGTTTCGGCGAATGCGCCGGACACTGTAGCAGCCGCTCGCGCGAGTGCGATGCCGGCTCGGCTGGCTACTGCGCAGACCGCGCGTCGGGCTTACGTGGCGGCACGTGCCGCAGGACCCATATTGGCGCCCGTGGCAACGTCTGTGCCCTCATCTGTGCCAGCGACGTCCACAGACGCGCACGCACCCGTCGCGACCCCCGTGCCCGTCGAAACGCACACGCCCGGGCACACGCTGCAGCCCGTGCCGATGCCGACAGTTCGTCACCCGACGAGCGCCGCCGAAATGGTGCCGGCTATCCCGACCCCTTTGCACGCAGTGGGCGTGCCGTTGCTCTGATCGCTGCCAAACGCGGCGCGTCCCGCACGCAGCACAACATCACTTCGTACCACCTTCAAACCACGCAGCGATCTTCTGCCGCTCGTCGTCGGTCATGTGCGTGATGTTGCCGAGCGGCATCGCCTTCAACTGCACGGCCTGCTGATACAGGCGTTGCGCGTTCTGCGAGATCTCGTCGGGCGTATCGAACATCACGCCGGCGGGCGCCGCGCCCATCAGCGCCGGATGGGCCGAGTGGCACGCCGCGCAGCGGGCCTGCAGGATCGGCTGAATATCGGCGACCTTCAGCGCCGGCGCATTCGCGGCTTCGGCCTGCGGCACGACGGGGCGCGGCAGCGTCCACACGAGCGCGACGAACATCAGCGCAACGCCGCCTAGCGGCAGATACCACAGTACCTGTCCGCGATGACGCATCACGAAGAACTGGCGAATCAGCGCGCCGGCCAGCATGATCACCGCGAGCACGGCCCAGTTGTAGCGGTGCGTGTAGGTCATCGCGTAGTGGTTCGACAGCATCGCGAACACCACCGGCAGCGTGAAATACGTGTTGTGCACCGAGCGCTGCTTGCCGCGCTTGCCGTAGACCGGATTCGGCGCATCGCCCTTGAGCATCGCGGCGACCATCTTGCGCTGGCCCGGAATGATGACGAAGAACACGTTCGCCGACATGATCGTCGCGAGCATCGCGCCCACGATCAGGTACGCGGCGCGGCCCGAGAAGATGTGGCACGCAAGCCAGGCGGCGAACAGCACATAAAGGCCGACGCACAGGCCGAGCAGTTTGTCCTTCGTGCCGAGCAGGCGGCACAGCGAGTCGTAGACGATCCAGCCCGCGGCGAGGAAGCCGATCGCCGAGAAGATCGCGACGACGGGGCCCATGTCGAGCACGCTTTTGTCGATGAGGTAGGTGTTCGGCGCGAAGAGGTACAGCACCGTGAAGAGCGACGCACCGGAGAGCCACGTCGTGTACGACGGCCATTTCGACCAGTGCAGGTCGTCGGGCATCTCGGGCGGTGCGACAGTGTACTTCTGCATGTTGTAGAAGCCGCCGCCGTGGACGTGCCATAGCTCGCCGAACACGCCGCGCCGGCGCTGGTTCAGATCGGTGGGCGGCTTGAGGCTGTTGTCGAGCGCGACGAAATAAAACGACTCGCCGATCCACGCGATCGCGGCCACGACGTGGAACCATCGCAATGCGAGATTCAGCCAGTCGGTGATGAAGCCTTCCATGAAACTCCTCCACTCCTGATTTGTCGTCCTGAGCGCGCGCGGTGTCGCGCGGCGCCGGTCAGTGCGGCTTCCCGCCGTTTCGTGCCGATGAACGGACGCGTCGCCGCAAAGGGCGCAGCCGGTCTTGTGTATCCGGGAGTTGCTGTTGTGGCCGTCGCTCGCAGCTCAACGGCCGCCGCTTAACTGCCGCGATATGTGCTGTACGCCCAGGGCGAGACGAGCAGCGGCACGTGATAGTGCGCGCCGGGGTCCGCGATGCCGAAGCGCAGCACCACGCGATCGACGAAACGCGGCTGCGGCAGGTGCGTCCCGAGCGACGCGAAGTAGTCGCCCGCGTGAAAGACGAGTTCGTATTCGCCTGCGGCGAGCGCCGCGCCGTCGAGCAGCGGTTCGTCGCAGCGGCCGTCGTCGTTCGTCGTGACGGTTTTCAGCGCGCGTCGCGCGTCGCCCGAGAGCGCAAACAGTTCGACCGTGATGCCCGCGCCGGGACGGCCGTTCGCGGTGTCGAGCACGTGGGTGGTGAGCTTGCCCATTCGCAGTTTCCTTCGCAGTTTCTGTCGCAGTTTCTGTGTATCCGGCCTGTGATCGGTGCGCGAAATTTCAGCGGCGGCCCGATCGCATGACAGAGGGTGGCGGATCGAGGCGCCACGTCAGCAGTGGCTACATACCCGTCGGCGGCTCGAAGCGAGCGCCGTGAACGCATTTTAAGAACGAACGCGACTCAAACGCGTGACCGATAAGAAAGATAAGAGCGTCCGCATGAGCCGCGCGTCGGGCGGACTCGTTCTGGCAGCGGTCCGCGAGGCGTTCATCGTGGCATTGTGCGGGCGCCAGAATTCGCGCCTTATATCGACGTGCTGAATCCTGGTATCGCTGTTGCGTGAATTGCCACGGCAATTTTGGCGACCGATGGTTGCGCAAATGCACCGGGCGTGCCGAAGGCAGAGATCACGCCAATCGCACGCTCAGGGTATGTCGATCAGCGCTTTGGTCGCTTCGGCGACGAGTCCGCGCAGCCAGCGCACTTCGTCGGAGTAGTGACAGCGTTCGTGCCATAACTGGTAATACTGCATCGGCGGAAAGTCGAGCGGCGCGGGCAGGACCGTGAGCGGCAGCAGGCGCGCGTAGTGATCGGCGAAGAGGCGCGTCGTCGTGAAGATCAGATCGGACTTGACGAGCACGTACGGCGCCAGATTGAAGTACGGCAACGTGACGACGACGTGCCGCTTGAGGCGCTCGCGTGCGAGATGCACGTCGATCGCGCCGCGCTGGCCGACCGAGTACGGCGTCGGCGCGAGATGCGGCGCGTTCAGGTACTGGTCGAGCGTGAGCGAGCCGCGCCGCGCGAACGGGTGCGTGTTGCTCATCAGGCAGACGATCTGGTCGACGAACAGGTTCGACAGGTGCAGTTGCTCGGGCGGCTCGGGCCAGTTGCCGATCACGATGTCGAGCTTGCCTTCCTCGAGCGCGAGTTCGTAGTCGAACGCGGGGCCGAGCGAGTGGAATTCGAGCGTCGCATTGGGCGCGGCGTGCCGGAAGCGCTCGACGACGGTCGGCACGAACAGGACGTTCAGATAGTCGGGACAGCCGATCCGGTAGCAGCGGATCGACGTGGCGGGGTCGAAGCTGTGCTGCTGGAAGCGGATGCGCTCGATTTCGCGCAGCGCGTTCTGCACAGGTTCGAGCAGGCGCAGGCCGTATTCGGTCGGCACCATGCCGGACTTGCCGCGCACGAGCAGCGGGTCGCCGGTGACGTCGCGCAGGCGCCGCAACGCCGCGCTGATGGCCGGCTGCGACTGGTTCAGCTTGACGGCCGCGCGCGTGACGCTGCGCTCCATCAGGAGGGTGTGCAGGACGCGCAACAAATAGGTGTCGATCGCCTCGCGTTGCTGGCTCATGAACTCTCCGGACTATATGTTCAGGCTGATCGAGCGGCTCGGTAGGTATATGTTTTTTAATATGATGGGGGCGGTCCGTCAAGAGAGGTTTTCCCCGGAGCGCCCGCGTGGCGCCGTCCGGCGGGCTTTTTTGCCCCTCGACGGACGGACGGCTAACAGGTATCGTCACCCCCGCGCGGCGGCGCGTCTCGGATGCGCCGCCGCCGGTGCACCCGTACGGTGCACGGGCAACCATCCGGGCGGCATGCGCTGAGCCCGGCATACGAATAGCAATAACGTACTACGTCGGAATCTTCATGGGCGATTCTTCCTCACGTCAGACAGCGGGCGCGGGCAGCGGCGCAGATGCCCGCGCGGGCGGCCGCGCGCCGCGCCTCGCGCTCTCGGGCATCTCGAAGCAATACCCGGCGGTGCGCGCGAACGACGATGTCACGCTGTCGGTCGCGCCTGGCGAGATTCACGCGCTGCTCGGCGAGAACGGGGCGGGCAAGAGCACGCTGATGAAGATCGTCTACGGCGCGGTGCGGCCCGACGCGGGCGAGATCCGCTGGGAAGGGCAGCCCGTCGAGATCGCGAGCCCGGCCGCCGCGCGCAAGCTCGGCATCGGCATGGTGTTCCAGCACTTTTCGCTCTTCGAGACGCTCACGGTCGGCGAGAACATCGCGCTGGCGCTGGACGAGCCGTTCGACCTCAAGGCGCTCGGCAAGCGCATCCGCGAGGTGTCGGCGCAATACGGGCTCGACGTCGATCCGCAGCGCCACGTCCACAGCCTCACCGTCGGCGAGCGTCAGCGCGTGGAGATCGTGCGCTGCCTGCTGCAGAATCCGCGTCTGCTCATCATGGACGAGCCGACCTCCGTGCTCACGCCGCAGGCCGTGCGCAAGCTCTTCGGCACGCTGCGCCGGCTCGCGTCGGAAGGCTGCAGCATCCTCTATATCAGCCACAAACTCGACGAAATCCAGGAACTCTGCGACACGGCCACCGTGCTGCGCGGCGGCAAGGTCACCGGTAACGTGGTTCCGCGCGAGGAGACCCACGCGTCGCTCGCACGCCTGATGGTCGGTCGCGAACTGCCTGACTACACGCGGCGCCCGCATACGCCCGGCGACGTGCTGCTCGACGTCAGGCACCTCTCGATACCAAGCGACGATCCGTTCGGCACGTCGCTCTCCGACGTCACGTTCGGCGTGCACGCGGGCGAAATCTTCGGCATCGCGGGCGTATCGGGCAATGGTCAGGCCGAGCTGCTCGCCGCGCTCTCGGGCGAGGGGCACCTCGGCCGCCCTGTCCTGGCCGATGCCGTGACGATCTGCGGCAAGCCCGCTGCACGGCTGACGGCGGGCGCGCGGCGGCGCCTCGGCTTCGCGTTCGTGCCCGAGGAGCGGCTCGGACGCGGCGCCGTGCCCCCGATGTCGCTCGCCGAAAACGCCTTGCTGACCGCGCATCGCGAGGGCATGGTGCGCTCGGGCTGGCTCAGGACGGGCGCGATGCGCGCGTTCGCCGAGCGCTGCATCGGCGCGTTCGACGTGCGCTGCGGCGGTCCCGATGCGCTGGCCCAGAGTCTGTCGGGCGGGAATCTGCAGAAGTTCATCGTGGGGCGCGAGATCCTGCAGGCGCCGAAGGTGCTTGTCGTCGCGCAGCCGACGTGGGGCGTCGATGTGGGCGCGTCCGCGTTCATCCGGCAGCAGTTGCTCGATCTCTCGGCGCGCGGCGTGGCGATCCTCGTGATCTCCGAGGAACTCGACGAGCTGTTCGATATCTGCGACCGCATCGCGGTGCTCGCGGGCGGGCGGCTCTCACCCGCGCGGCTCACCGGCGAGACCAACGCCGAGGAAATCGGGCGCTGGATGGCGGGCCTGTTCGGCGAGCGCGCGGGAGGCGGCGAGCCGCCTGCCGAGCCCGCGGCGCAGGGGCCGACAGCGCATGTGTGACGCGGGCACCGCCGTGACGGCGCGCGGGGCGAGCGGGACCGGACGGTCTGCGTAAGCCCTGGCTAAACCCGCGCGAGCGCACAGAACCGATCAATCACCCCGCAAAAACCAGGCGGCTAAAACCAGGCGGCTAAAACCGAAAACCGGCACCCGGACCGATCACCGACCAGACCACCATGATTCTTCCGTTTCGACTCGAAGCCCGCACGGCGCCGTCCCGCACGGTCCGCATTGCCGTGCCGCTGATCGCGGCGCTTCTCACGCTCGCGATCGGCTTCCTGATCTTCGGCCTTGTCGGGCGCGACCCCGTGGAGGCGATGCACGCGTTCTTCATCGAGCCGCTTTCAACGATCAACGGCTGGTCCGAGCTGCTGCTGAAGGCGTCGCCGCTGTGCCTGATCGCGCTCGGCCTCGCGGCCGGCTACCGCGCGAACGTCTGGAACATCGGCGCCGAAGGGCAGATGGTCCTCGGCGGCATCGCGGCGAGCGGCGTCGCGATCTACTTCGACCAGTCGACCGGATGGTGGATCCTGTTCCTCATGATGATCGCGGGCGTGCTGGGCGGCATGGCCTGGGCCGCGATTCCTGCGTGGCTCAGAAGCCGCTTCAACACGAACGAGATCCTCACGAGCCTGATGCTCACCTACGTCGCAACGCAATTGCTGATCTGGCTCGTGAGCGGACCGTGGCGCGACCCCAACGGCATGAACTTCCCGCTCTCCGAGATGTTCAGCGGCGACGCGCTCTATCCGACCTTCGGCGGCGACTGGCGCATTCACTGGCTGCGCGGCACGCGGCTGAACGCGTCGATCTTCCTCACGCTCGCGGCGGTGCCGCTCGTGTGGCTCTTCATGCGCCGCAGCTTCGCGGGCTACCGCCTCGCCGTGGGCGGGCTCGCGCCGCTCGCCGCGCGCTACGCGGGCTTCTCGGAGAAGAAGACGATCTGGACGTCGCTCCTGCTCTCCGGCGGCCTCGCGGGCCTCGCCGGCATGGGCGAGATCGCCGGGCCGATCGGCCAGCTTCAGGCTACATGGTCGCCGGGCTACGGCTTCACGGCGATCATCGTCGCGTTCGTCGGACGGCTGCATCCGTTCGGGATCGTGCTCGCGAGCCTCCTGATGGCGCTGCTCTACCTCGGCGGCGAAACCGTGCAGACCTCGCTGCAACTGCCGCAGGCGCTCTCGGGCGTGTTTCAGGGGCTCCTGCTGTTCTGCCTGCTCGGCGCCGATCTCTTCGTGAATTACCGCGTGCGCCGCCGTCAACCGGCTGCGGCCGGCCACTGACCTCAAGCTCAACGACATGGATATCCAGCAAGCCAGTTCGCTCACGTCGAGCGCCGTCACGGCCGCCATTCCGCTCATGTTCGCCGGTGTCGGCGAACTCGTCACCGAGAAGTCCGGCGTGCTCAACCTGGGCGTCGAAGGGATGATTCTGATGGGCGCCGTCAGCGGCTACGCGGCCACGATCGTCACCGGCAGTCCGTGGCTCGGGCTCGCCGCGGCGATCGCGGCCGGCATGGCGATGGCGCTGCTCTTCGGCTTCCTCACGCTCACGATGCTCGCCAACCAGGTCGCGACGGGGCTCTCGCTCACGGTCTTCGGCGTCGGCCTTTCGGCGTATGTCGGCAAGCCGTACACGTCGGCGGCGACCGCCGCGACCATCGCCGCCTGGCCGATCCCCGGGCTCTCGCAGCTGCCCGTGGTCGGCCCCGCGCTCTTTAGCAATACGCCGATCGACTATCTCGCGTTCGTCATGTTCGCCGTGGTCGGCTGGTTCCTCTACCGCACGCGCGCCGGGCTCGTGCTGCGCTCGGTCGGCGAGTCTGCGCAGGTCGCGCATTCAGTCGGCTTTCCGGTGATCGGCGTGCGCTACGGCGCGACGCTTTTCGGCGGCGCGATGGCGGGTCTCGCCGGCGGCTACTACTCGGTCGTTCAGTTGCACTTGTGGCAGGAGCAGCTTACGGCCGGCCGCGGCTGGATCGCGCTCGCGCTCGTCGTGTTCGCCACGTGGCGGCCGGGGCGCCTGCTGATCGGCGCGCTGCTGTTCGGCGCGGTCACGGGCCTGCAGTTCTATGCGCAGGCGGCCGGCGTGCCCGTGCCGACGCAGTTCCTCGCGATGCTGCCGTACGTCGCGACCATCGTCGTGCTGGTCCTGATCTCACGGAACCCGAATACGATTCGCCTGAACGCGCCAGCCTCGCTCGGCAAGCCGTTCTTCGGGGCCGCGTAGGTTTGCCCGCCGTGCAGGCCAGCCTGAAAGCATTCAGAAATACCCTTGAAAAGACCGCAGTATTCCAATCCACGACAGGAGATCCACGATGAAAAAAACCATCCTGACCGCCTTCACCGTCGCCGCCGCGTGCGGCACGGCGGCGACGGCGCAGTCGGCGCAGGCCGCCGACGCGCCCGGCGTCGCGTTCGTCTACCTCGCCAATCCGGGCGATGCCGGCTGGACCTTCGCGCACGATCAGGGCTCGCGGGCCGCCGAGGCGAAGTTCGGCAACAAGATCAAGATCACGCGCGTCGAGAACGTGCCGGAATCGGCCGACTCGGAACGCGTGTTCCGCGACCTCGCGAACAAGGGCAACAAGATCATCTTCGCGACGAGCTTCGGCTACCAGGACTTCGCGCTGAAGGTCGCAAAGGACTTCCCGGACACCGTGTTCCTGCACGCGACCGGCTACAAGAAGGCGCCGAACTTCGGCACCTATGACGTCCGCATGTACCAGGGCGCGTATCTGGCGGGCGTCGCCGCGGGCTACGCGACGAAGACGAACACGCTCGGCTTTGTCGCGTCGGTGCCGATCCCCGAGGTCGTGCGCAACATCAACGCGTACACGCTCGGCGCGCGCTCGGTGAATCCGAAGGTGCACACGAAGGTCATCTGGATCAACAGCTGGTTCGATCCGGGCAAGGAAAAGCAGGCGGCTGAAACGCTGATCGGCCAGGGCGCCGACGTGCTGCTCCAGAACACCGATTCGAGCGCGACGCTCGCGACGGCCGAGGAGAAGAAGGTCCACGCGTTCGGCTGGGATTCGAACATGCAGAAGTTCGGTCCGCACGCGCACCTCGGTTCCGTCGAAGGGAACTGGGGTGTCTACTACGTCGCGGCGATCCAGCAGGTGCTCGACGGCAAGTGGAAGAACGATCCGGTGTGGTGGGGCATCCCGCAGAAGGCAGTCGATCTTGGCGACATGAACACGTCGGCGCTGTCGCCTGAAGCCGTGAAGGCCGTCGCCGCGAAGCGCGAAGCGATCGCGAGCGGCAAGTGGGACGTCTTCACGGGCCCGATCAAGGACCAGACGGGCGCAGTGAAGGTGCCGGCCGGCAAGTCGCTGACCGATCCGGAACTGCAGCGCCTGAACTGGTACGTCGAGGGCGTGGACGGCTCGCTGCCGAAGTAATTCCGCGAGCGGACGCCGTCTTTGCGGGCGGCGTCGTTCAGCGCACGGCTGCGCGTAGCCTTCGGGCTCGCGCGGCCGTTTTCGTTCTGGAGCGCGGCGCGCTGGCGAGGCTTACATGCTGCAAGCGGCTTAAGAGGTTCAGGCGGCTCAAGCGGCTCAAGCGCCCTGGTCGTCGATCCGCATCCCGACCTTGATCGTCACCTGCCAGCGCGTGATCTTGTCGTCCTCGATGAGGCCGCGCGTCTCCGTCACCTCGAACCAGTGCAGATGGCGCAGCGTCTTCGACGCCCGCTCGATCGCGCAACGGATGGCGTCGTCGCTCGATTCGGTCGACGAGCCGGTGAGTTCGATCTGCTTGTAGACGTGGTCGGTCATGATGGTGTCTCCTCGTGGTTCGCGGTACGTCAATCGAGTATAGGCAATCGCGCACCGGTATCATGTCGCTCCCGCCATGCGCCGCAAGGGCACGGCGAACGAACGACGCAGGAGGCGCCAGATATGGATACGCCGTTGGACAAACAGGAACTGGGATTTTGCGGACCGGGGCTCATGGGCGCACCGATGATCCGCCATCTGCTGCGCGCCGGCCACGTGGTGCGCGTGTGGAACCGCTCGCGTGAAAAGGCGCAAGCGCTCGTCGCCGACGGCGCGCATGTCGCCGCGACGCCGCGCGAGCTGGCGCAGCACGCCGATGTGGTGCTGCTTTGCGTCGCCGATGCGGCGGCGGTCGAGGCGGTCGTCTTCGGCGAGAACGGGCTGCTCGACGAACGTGCCGGTACTCGGCGCGTGCGCTCGATCGTCGATCATTCGAGCATTCCGCCCGGCGTCACGCGCGCGCTCGCCGCGCGGGCGGCGGCGCTCGGGGCCGGCTGGATCGATGCGCCGGTCTCGGGCGGCGTGGCCGGCGCGCAGGCCGGCACGCTCGCGATCATGGCGGGCGGCGACGGCGCCGGCGTCGCGTCGGTCGCGCCGATCCTTGCCGCGTACGCGTCGCGTGTCACGCACATGGGCGCCGTGGGCGCGGGCCAGACAACCAAGCTGTGCAACCAGGCGATCGTCACGGCGACGGTGGCTGCGGTCGCCGAGGCCGTGAGCCTTGCGCGGCGCAGCGGCATCGATGCCGCGAAGCTGCCCGAGGCGCTCGCGGGGGGATGGGCCGACTCGGCGCTTTTGCGCACGTTCGTGCCCCGCATGACGCAGGACGGGCTTGAACCGATCGGCGTGTTGAAGACCTTCCAGAAGGACGTCGACACGATCGCGGCCGCCGCGCAGCAGACCGGCACGCCGATGCCCGTATCGGGCACGGTCCAGCAATTGCTGCGGCTTGGGGCGGCGATGGGGCTTGCGCAGGCGGATTTGTCCGGTTTCATCGACGTGTTGCAGACCCGACGTAGCATCGCGCAGTGACAGGCCGCAGTAGCAAGGGCGCAGCCCGGCAGCACGCCGGGCCGCCGCGATCCGGCCCCCGTCAGTCGTCGTACGATGCCCGAAGCCGGTCGCGCGACAATCCGGTCATTCAGGCCCCGCGCGGGCAAGCGCGCCCCACCTGGCGCCTGCCCGCGAACTGACATAACCTGATAAAATTACAGGTTTTTTCGTCGATCTACTTTCAGGGACGCGCAGTGCTCTCCACCGCCAATATCACCATGCAATTCGGGCCGAAGCCCCTGTTCGAGAACATCTCGGTCAAATTCGGCGAAGGCAACCGCTATGGCCTGATCGGCGCGAACGGTTGCGGCAAGTCCACCTTCATGAAGATCCTCGGTGGCGATCTCGAGTCCAGCGCGGGCAACGTCGTGCTGGAGCCGAACGTGCGTCTCGGCAAGCTGCGCCAGGACCAGTTCGCGCATGAGGACGTGCGCGTGCTCGACGTCGTCATGATGGGCCACACCGAAATGTGGGCCGCGATGACCGAGCGCGACGCGATCTACGCGAACCCCGACGCCACCGACGACGACTACATGCACGCCGCCGAACTGGAAGCGAAGTTCGCCGAATACGACGGCTACACGGCCGAAGCGCGCGCGGGCGAGCTGCTGCACGGCATCGGCATCGACACGGAGTTCCACAACGGCCCGATGAGCGCCGTGGCGCCGGGCTGGAAGCTGCGCGTGCTGCTCGCGCAGGCGCTGTTCTCGAAGCCGGACGTGCTGCTGCTCGACGAGCCGACGAACAACCTCGACATCAACTCGATCCGCTGGCTGGAAGATGTTCTGAACGAGTACAACTCGACGATGATCATCATTTCCCACGATCGCCACTTCCTGAACCAGGTCTGCACGCACATGGCGGACATGGACTACGGCACGCTGAAGGTCTACCCGGGCAACTACGACGACTACATGCTCGCGTCCACGCAGGCTCGCGAGCGCCAGACCGCCGCGAACGCCAAGGCGAAGGAGCGCGTGGCCGATCTGCAGGACTTCGTGCGCCGCTTCTCGGCGAACAAGTCGAAGGCGCGCCAGGCCACCAGCCGCCTGAAGATGATCGACAAGATCAAGATCGAGGAATTCAAGCCCTCGTCGCGCCAGAACCCGTTCATCCGCTTCGAGTTCGAGAAGAAGCTGCACAACATCGTCGTGGTCGCGGAAGAGATCACGAAGAAGTACGACCGCACGATCTTCAGCAGATTCGGCGTCAGCGTGCAGCCTGGCGAGCGCATCGCGATCATCGGCGAGAACGGCGCGGGCAAGACCACGCTGCTGCGCTCGCTGCTCGGCAGCCTTGCGCTCGACGGCGGCTCGGTCAAATGGGCCGAGAACGCGAACATCGGCTACATGCCGCAGGACACGTACGAAGAGTTCCCGGCCGACGTCACGCTGATGGACTGGATCGACCAGTATCGCCAGGAAGGCGACGACGAGCAGTCGGTGCGCGGCACGCTCGGGCGTCTGCTTTTCAACGCGGACGACATCAGGAAGTCGGTGAAGGTGCTGTCGGGTGGCGAGAAGGGTCGCATGATCTGGGGCAAGCTGATGCTCGGCCGTCACAACGTGCTGCTCATGGACGAGCCGACCAACCACATGGACATGGAATCGATCGAGTCGCTGCAGATCGCCCTTGAGAAGTTCGAAGGCACGCTGATCTTCGTGTCGCACGACCGCGAGTTCGTGAACGGGCTGGCGAACCGCATCATCGAAGTCAAAACCGACGGCAAGATCAACGACTACAGCGGCAACTACGAGGACTTCCTCGCGAGCCAGGGACTGCACTGAGCGGCGGCAGTCAGTCGTAGCCAGCGATGAGAGCGGGCGGCGCGAAAGCGTCGCCCGTTTTGTTTTGGGCGTTGCGTGGCGCTGGCCCGCGTTCGTTGCCTTACGTATGCGTCAACCACGCTAGAATGCGCAATCGCCGCGAACGAACCACGAACGAATGGTGAACCACGCGCGAGCGACATGGAGACAGGAGCACCCGCATGAAACACTACGAACAACTCTACATCGGCGGCCAATGGGTCGCGCCCCAGGGCGAGGGCACGATCGACGTGATCGACTCGGGCACCGAGGCCGTGATGGGCCGCATCCCCGAGGGCATCGAGGCTGACGCCGAAGCGGCCATCGCGGCCGCGCGTGCGGCCTTCGACGCCTGGGCCGCGACGCCCGCCGCCGGGCGCGGCGCATACCTGCAGAAGATCGCCGCCAACCTCAAGGCGCGCACCGACGAACTCGCCCAGATGATCGCCGGCGAAGTGGGCATGCCGCTCAAGCTCGCGCGCGCGATCCAGGTGGGCAGCCCCGTCTACAACTGGAGCGCCTACGCGAAGCTCGCGGGCGAGTTCCAGTACGAGGAGCAGGTCGGCAATTCGCTCGTCGTGCGCGAGCCGGTGGGCGTCGTCGCGGCGATCACGCCGTGGAACTATCCGCTCAACCAGATCACGCTGAAGGTCGCGGCGGCGCTCGCGGCGGGCTGCACGGTGGTCCTCAAGCCGTCCGAGGTGGCGCCGCTCAACGCGTTCGTGCTCGCCGAGGCGATCCACGACGCGGGCCTGCCCGCGGGCGTGTTCAACCTCGTGACGGGCTATGGTCCGGTGGTCGGCGAACTGCTCGCACGCCATCCGGCCGTAGACATGGTCTCGTTCACCGGTTCGACGCGCGCGGGCAAGCGCGTGGCGGAGGTTGCGTCCGCGACGGTCAAGCGCGTGGCGCTCGAACTGGGCGGCAAGTCGGCGTCCGTGATCCTCGACGACGCGGATTTCCCGGCAGCGGTGAAGGCCACCGTCAGCGCGTGCTTCCTGAATTCCGGCCAGACCTGCTCGGCGCACACGCGCATGATCGTGCCCGAGTCGCGCTACGACGAGGTGCGCGCGCTCGCGAAGGAGGCCGCCGAAGCTTTCATGGTCGGTGATCCGCGCGACGAAAAGGCGCGGCTCGGGCCGCTCGCTTCGGCGGTGCAGCAAGAGCGCGTGCAGCAGTACATCGGACGCGGCATCGCCGATGGCGCAGATCTCGTGACGGGCGGCCCCGGCCTGCCGGCGGGCGTGACGAAGGGCTTTTTCGTGAAGCCGACCGTGTTCGGCCGCGTGCCGCGCGACGCCGCAATCGCGCAGGAGGAAATCTTCGGCCCGGTGCTCGCGATCCTGACCGCGAAGGACGAGGACGACGCCGTCGCGATCGCCAACGATTCGCTCTACGGGCTCGGCGGTGCGGTCTGGGCGGGCACCGATGAGCGTGCGATGCGCGTGGCGCGCCGGATTCGCACGGGTCAGGTGGACATCAACGGCGGCGCGTGGAACATGGTTGCGCCGTTTGGCGGCTACAAGCAGTCGGGCCACGGCCGCGAGAACGGCAAATATGGCCTCGAAGAGTATCTGGAATACAAGTCGATGCAGCTCAAGGTGCCCAAAATCTGACCCCAAGTGCCTTTCGCGAGAAAGCAAATATCTTTGCCCGCCGTGTTGATTTAAGTCATTAGTTGCGGAGTTTTCTTGCGCGCCGGCGTCAATTATTGATTTGGATCAATGTCATATGTTGGCGTCGGGCGACCATTGCCACTTTGATACAAACAACGCGGGTCACCATGTTTCCTACTCATTCGTTTGCACCGCTCCAGATTCGAGGCCGTCGGCTTTTGCCCGTCGTGCAGGGCGGCATGGGCGTCGGCATTTCCGCGCACCGCCTCGCGGGCAGCGTTGCCCGCGAGGGCGCCGTCGGCACCATCGCGAGTATCGACCTTCGTCATCATCACGACGATCTCATCGAACTCTGCCGTGCCGACCCGTCCCACGAAACGCTCGCGAACGCGAACCTGACGGCGCTCGCGCGCGAGATCGCCGCGGCTCGCAAGCTCAGCGGCGGTAACGGCATGATCGCCGTCAATGTGATGAAGGCGGTCAGCGCTCACGCAGACTACGTGCGCGCCGCCTGCGAAAACGGCGCCGACGCGATCGTGATGGGCGCGGGCCTGCCGCTCGATCTGCCGGATCTCACGCAGGGCGTCGATATCGCGCTGATCCCCATTTTGTCGGATTCGCGCGGCGTCGCGCTCATTCTGAAAAAGTGGATGAAGAAGGGCCGGCTGCCGGACGCCATTGTGATCGAGCATCCGGCTCACGCGGGCGGCCACCTCGGCGTCACCGACATCGAGGACATGGGCAACGAGCGCTTCGCGTTCGATCGCATCCTGAAGGAACTCGAAGAGGTCTATGCCTCGCTCGGCATCACGCGTGCTGACGTGCCGCTGATCGTTGCGGGCGGCATCAACAGCCACGAGGTCGTGCGCAAGTGGCTCGAAGCGGGTGCAAGCGGCGTGCAGGTCGGTACGCCGTTCGCCGTGACCGAAGAGGGCGACGCGCATCCCGCCTTCAAACGCGTGCTCGCCGACGCGAAGCCGGAAGACATCGTCGAGTTCGTGAGCGTGACGGGGTTGCCCGCGCGCGCGGTCAAGACGCCCTGGCTCGAACGTTACCTGCGCAACGAGGCGCGCGTGCGCGCGAAGATCGGTTCGCTCAAGCTCGCGTGCCCCACTGGCCTCGAATGTCTTTCGGTGTGCGGTCTGCGCGATGGCATCGAAAAATTCGGTCACTTCTGCATCGATACGCGACTCGCCGCAGCACTTCGCGGCGACGTGGCGAACGGACTCTTCTTCCGCGGCCGCGAAGCGTTGCCTTTTGGCAACGCGATTCGCAGCGTGCGCGACCTTCTCGAGCTGCTTTTGACGGGTGTAGCGCGACCGGCAGTCGCATGCAGGGCGGCCTTCGCCCTGAGTTGATAGTTCTCAAAGTCGCGATGGAGTGAGGCCCCGACAATTGGCATTGTCTTAGAAACAAGACAATACAAAAAACCAACGGGGCTTTACTCATGAAACACCAACTCAAGTCCATCGCGGCTGGGGCCGCGATTCTTTTGGGTGCCGCTTTTGCGGCGGCGCCCGCCAGCGCTGACGATGCGTCTTCGGGCATCTCCGGCACCGGTATCCATCGCGGTGACTGGCTCGTGCGTTTGCGCGCGATCAACATCATCCCCCAGTCCAGTTCGAACAACACGCTTAACGCGATCGACACGCAAGTCAACAACTCCGTCGTTCCGGAACTCGACTTCACGTACATGGCGACGGACGCCATCGGTGCGGAACTGATCCTCGGCACGTCGCGCAATCAGGTGACGTCGCACGGTCTCGGCGCGCTCGGCGGCGTTGGTGTGCTGCCGCCTACGCTGCTGCTCCAGTACCACTTCAACCACGCGGGCAAGATCCGTCCGTACGTTGGCGCTGGTATGAACTACACGCTGTTCTACAACAACGGTCTGCATGCGGGCGCGGGCGGCCCGTCGGTGGCGATCGACAACCACAGCTTCGGTCCGGCAGTGCAGATCGGCGTCGACATCGACGTGACGAAGAGGATTTTCGTCAACGCCGACGTCAAGAAGATCTGGATGCGTACGGGTGCTTCGCTCAACGGCTCGTCGCTCGGCACGCTCTATATCGATCCGCTCGTCGTTGGTATCGGTGTCGGTATGAAGTTCTAAGGTGCGTCTGCCTTGAAAAAGCGCCGGTTCGTCCGGCGCTTTTTGTTTTTGGGGCGAGTGAATCGGGTCTCGCGAATCGGGGGCGGGCATTTCAGGTGCGGGCGTTCTGAAAACGCATTGCCGTGCCTTCGCGTTCGATCCGCACCCACACCGCGCGTTTTTCCTCGTCGGTCATGAAGACCCAGTTGGAGACTTCCATCGCGGTGCGGCCGCAGCCTTTGCAGATTTCGTCGAAAAGCGTCGAGCAAACGCCGATGCACGGACTGTCGGGAAGGTCGTGGAGATTGGATGCCATCGAGGGAGCCTTGGGGCTGGACGGCAGGCGCTGCGGCACGGCCGTCCACGGATAAAATCCCCGCTATGTTAGCCGATGCCGGCGCTCGACCCGTTCATTTCCCCGGTCGCCTCATGGGCACCATGCCCGCCGCAACCTGACTACAGCGGCCCGCGATGGCCCTCGCTAAAGCGGGTGCTGATCTGCCGGCGTCACGGCGGGTACACCGCCTTCGCTCGCCGGTTCGATCGCCGTGCGCCGCCGCCTGCGGACACGTCGTTCAGGCATGGGGGCACCGGCCAATCGGGCAGGGGCACCGTTCCGGCGCATGCGGCCTACTGACAACCCGCCACGGACTCACGGGAACCCGCCCGCGGCGCTCGCCAGTGCGTGGCCGGCCCGCACCAGGTCTGGCCGCGCACGGAAACGGCACGCGCGGTTTTTTTGGTGGACACGCGCCCAGAACCGGCTAAAATTGCGCGCGATTTACCGACGGATCGGGCGCCCGCACGGGTCTGTCCTGTCCGTGCGACAGGCTGGCGTTTTGGGGCTGTCTGGCGCTATTTCGATGGCAGGCAGGTTGCGTAAATCTCAGGAGAGCCGCGCGGCGCGCGGCATGATGCGAGGCAGTCGGCCGGCACGGGCTGGCCAGGACCGGAGAACGGAATGAAAAAACAGGTGATGACGCGACTGGCCGCGCTGGTGCTCTGCGCCGCGCCATGGGTGGCGTCGGTGGCGAAGGACACTCAGTTGAACGTCTACAACTGGTCCGACTACATCGCCTCCGACACGATTGCGAACTTCCAGAAGCAAACCGGCGTCACGGTCAAGTACGACAACTACGACAGCGACGACACGCTTCAGGCCAAGCTGCTCGCGGGCAATTCGGGTTACGACATCGTCGTGCCGACCAGCAACTACGCGGGCAAGCAGATCGCCGCCGGCATCTTCTCGCCGCTCGACAAGTCGAAGATCCCCAATCTCAAGTACCTCGATCCGCAACTGATGGCGCTCGTCGCCGGCGCGGATCCGGGCAACAAGTTCGCGGTGCCCTGGGCGTACGGCACGACCGGACTCGCGTACAACGTGACGAAGGTGCAGCAGATCCTCGGCAAGAACGTGCCGCTCGACAACTGGGACATCCTCTTCAAGCCCGAGAACATCTCGAAGCTGAAGGCGTGCGGCGTGTCGGTGCTCGACGCGCCGGACCAGATGTTCGCGGCCGCGCTGCACTATCTCGGCAAGGATCCGATGTCGACGAACCCGGACGACTATCACGCCGCTCTCGGCCTGTTGAAGAAGATCCGCCCGTACATCACGCAGTTCAACTCGTCGGGCTACATCAACGATCTGGTCGGCGGCGACATCTGCTTTGCCTACGGCTGGTCCGGCGACGTCGTGATCGCCAGGCACCGCGCGATTGAGGCGAAGAAGCCGTACAAGATCGAATACTTCATCCCGAAGGGCGGCGCGCCGATCTGGTTCGACGTGATGGTGATTCCGAAGGACGCGCAGCACAAGGATGCCGCGTACGAGTGGATCAATTACATCGAGACGCCGCAGGTCCACGCCGCGATCACGAACACCGTCTTCTATCCGAGCGCCAACGCGCAAGCGCGCAAGTACGTGAACAAGGACATCGCGAACGACCCGGCCGTCTATCCGCCGCCCGAGGTCCTGAAGACGCTGTTCCTGCTCAAGCCGCTGCCGCCTGAGATCCAGCGTCTGCAGACGCGCCTGTGGACCGAGTTCAAGTCGGGCCGCTAAGTTTGCGTCCCACGGCGTTACCCCGAGCCCCCGGCAGACCGCCGGGGGCTTTGTTCATCAACACCCGTCCAGCGCAATCCAGCACAAGGCAGGGCAGAGAGAATCATGAGTGACCAGTCGAGCGCAACGGCCGCGGCCGGCGTGCTGCCTTCGGGCCCATCGACCGCAGGGATCGCTGCGGACAATTTCGTGCAGGTCGTCAACGTCGTGAAGAAGTTCGGCGAGACGACGGCTGTGAACAACGTCAATCTGTCGGTCAGCAAGGGCGAGCTGTTCGCGCTGCTCGGCAGTTCCGGCTGCGGCAAGTCCACGCTGCTGCGCATGCTCGCGGGGCTCGAAACCATCACGTCGGGCAAGATCCTGATCGACGGCGAGGACCTCGCCACGCTGCCGCCGTATCGCCGGCCGGTCAACATGATGTTCCAGTCGTACGCGCTCTTTCCGCACATGACGGTCGAGTCGAACGTCGGGTTCGGGCTGCGCCAGGAGGGCGTGAAGAAGGGCGAGCTGAAAGATCGCGTCGCCGCCACGCTCGAACTCGTGCAGATGTCGCGCTACGCGAAGCGCAAGCCGCACCAGCTTTCGGGCGGCCAGCAGCAGCGCGTCGCGCTCGCGCGCTCGCTCGTGAAGCGCCCGAAGCTGCTCCTGCTCGACGAGCCGATGTCGGCACTCGACAAGCAGATTCGCCAGCGCACGCAGATCGAACTCGTCAACATCCTCGACAAGGTCGGCGTCACGTGCATCATGGTCACGCACGACCAGGAAGAGGCGATGACGATGGCGGACCGCCTCGCCGTGATGAGCGAGGGCGAGATTGTCCAGCTCGGCACGCCGAACGCGGTCTACGAGTACCCGAACAGCCGTTTTTCGGCGGAGTTCATCGGCTCGACCAATCTGTTCGACGGCAATGTCGTCGAGGACGAGCCCGATCACGTCTACGTCGAGTCGCCGGAGCTGTCCGTGCGCCTCTACGTGAGCCACGGCATCACCGGCCCGCTCGGCATGCCCCTGACGATCTCGGTGCGCCCCGAGCGCATCGCGCTCACGCGCAAGCCGCCCGAAGGCGCCTACAACTGGGGCCACGGCTTCGTCCAGAACGTTGCGTACATGGGCGGCTACTCGCTCTATCACGTCAAGCTCGACTCGGGTAAAACCGTGGTCGCGAACGTGTCGAGCCTCGCGATCTCCGAGATCGAGTCGCCGGGCTTTGGCGACGAAGTCTACGTTCGCTGGAGCGCGTCTGCGGGCGTGGTGCTGACGTCATGAGCGCGACGCTGAAGAGAATCGCGAACTGGCCGGTCAGGCGCTTCAATCTGACCGGCAGCACGGCGGTCGTCGCGGGGCCGTTCGTCTGGCTGCTGCTGTTCTTCCTCGTGCCGTTCATCCTGGTCGTGAAGATCAGCTTCGCGGATCAGCAGCTCGGCATTCCGCCTTATACGGAACTCGTGTCGTTCGCGGACGGCGTCGTCCATATCGCGCTCGATCTGTCGCACTACGCGTTCCTGTTCCAGGACAGCCTGTACTTCGCGACCTACGTGAATTCGGTGGTCGTGGCCGCGATCTCGACGCTCTTGTGCCTGCTGATCGGCTATCCGATGGCGTACTACATTGCGCGATCGAGTCCGTCTTCGCGCAACATCCTCATGATGGGGGTGATGCTGCCGTTCTGGACGTCGTTCCTGATCCGCGTGTACGCATGGATCGGCATCCTCAAGAACAACGGACTGCTGAACAATTTCCTGATGTCGACCGGCCTGATCCACACGCCGATCGAGCTGTATCACACGAACACGGCCGTCTACATCGGCATGGTGTATTCGTATTTGCCGTTCCTCGTGATGCCGCTCTACGCGCACCTCGTGAAGATGGACCTGACGCTGCTCGAAGCGGCGTACGATCTCGGCGCGAAGCCGTGGCGCGCGTTCCTCGAAATCACGCTGCCGCTCTCGAAGAACGGCATCATCGCGGGCTGCCTGCTCGTGTTCATTCCGGCGGTGGGCGAGTACGTGATTCCTGAGCTGCTCGGCGGCGCGAACACGCTGATGATCGGCCGCGTCATGTGGAACGAGTTCTTCGACAACGCCGACTGGCCGATGGCCTCCGCCGTGACCTGCGCGATGGTGCTGCTGCTGCTCGTGCCGATGGCGCTGTTCCAGCATTTTCAGGCGAAGGAAATGGAGGGACGCGGACGATGAAACCCAATCGCCTTTTGCAGTTCATCGCGCTCGGCTTAGGCTTCGCGTTCCTCTACATCCCGATCTTCAGCCTGATCGTTTATTCGTTCAACGAGTCGCAGCTCGTGACGGTGTGGACGCGCTTTTCTACGCGCTGGTATCAGGCGCTCGTCACCGACGACGAACTCATCACGGCAGCGTGGCTGTCGCTGCGCATCGGCTTGATGACGGCGTTCGCATCGGTCGTGATCGGCACGTGGGCGGGCTTCGTGCTCGCGCGCATGAGGCGCTTTCGCGGCTTCACGCTCTACACGGGCATGATCAACGCGCCGCTCGTGATCCCCGAAGTCATTCAGGGCATTTCGCTGCTGCTGCTTTTCGTGGAGATGGGCAAGCTGATCGGCTGGCCCGCGGGGCGCGGCGTGTTCACGATCTGGATCGGCCACGTGATGCTCTGCATTTCGTACGTTGCGATCATCGTGCAGTCGCGTGTGCGCGAGCTGAATCCGTCGCTCGAAGAGGCCGCGCTCGATCTCGGCGCAACGCCGTTCAAGGTGTTCTTCGCGATCACGCTACCGCTGATCTCGCAGGCGCTCGCGGCGGGCTGGCTGCTGTCGTTCACGCTCTCCATCGACGACCTCGTGCTCTCCGCGTTCTTGTCGGGCCCCGGTTCGACGACGCTGCCGCTCGTCGTGTTCTCGCGCGTGCGTCTGGGCCTGAACCCGGAGATGAACGCGCTCGCGACGCTCTTCATCCTCGTCGTGACGATCGGCGTGGTGCTCGGCAACTACTTCATGCAGCGCGCTGAGCGCAAGCGCACGGCGATGGCCGCCTGAACATAGGCGTTTTCGGGGTTCCCGAAACGGTGCGCGGGCAGTCTATGCCGCGCGCCGTTTTTCATGGCGCGGCGATTTACTGAGCGAGCCGGTAGCCCATGCGGAAGCCGCCCCAGTGCCGCCCGTTCACGAAGATCGGCGCCGACGCGTCCTTCATCGTCACGAAATTGCCGCCGCCCATGTCGCGCCGATAGGTCTGCAGCAGGAATGGCTTCGTATGCGAGCCCGCTGCGCGGCCGGCGCGATCGTTGAAGATGCGGTGATTGCGGCAGTTGGCGGCGTTCCAGACGGGATCGTCGCGCTGCGGTTGCGAGAACTTGCGATTGTGCGTCGGGATGTAGCCGCGCGGATCGATCGCGACGCTGAACGCCACGCGCGGATCGAACTCCAGCAACGGTTCGATGATCGGGGGCAGCACGCGATCGGTGAACGCCGTGAAGCGGGTCATGTGCTGCTGCGGATCCGTGTGGGGCACGGGCACGTAGGCATCGTCGAACAGATCGGCCTGGCTGATGTCGCCGCGCGCGAGCGCTGCCTCGAACAGCTTGCCGACCTGCGCCGCCGCGCGCTGCACGGTCTCGACGAAGCGCGTGTCTTCGGTTTCGACGCCGGTGGCCGCGCTCAGCTCGATCAGCGTCTCCGATACCTCCAGCAATCGCCCGAGCTGATCCTTCGCCTGCGCGAAATTGCGGCTCGAATCTTCGACGCCGTTCGCCATCTCCATCACCTGGCCTTCGAGACCGTCGCACTTCGCCTCGATCTCGCCGGTCAACTGCGCGATCTGGCCGGCGTGCTCGTCGAGTTGCGTGATCGCGTCGCCGGTGCTTTGCATCGCGGAGCCGATCGTGTGCGTGCCTTCACGCACGCGGTGCGCGCGTTCGGTGTTCGCCGCGCCTTCGACGATGAGCTGTTCGGTCTGCTGGGTGAGTTGCGCGAGCGTCCGCTCGATCTGGCCCGTGGCCTGCGCGGTTTTCGCCGAGAGGTTCTTCACCTCGGACGCGACGACGGCGAAGCTCTTGCCCGACTCGCCCGCGCGCGCGGCCTCGATGGCGGCGTTCAGCGCGAGCAGCTGGGTCTGCCGCGCAATCGTCGAAATTTCCTCGGATACCTTCGAGACGTGCGCGAGCGCGGTGCGCAGCGCACTGATCTGTCTTTCGATGACGGTGACGCCTTCGACCAGCCCATGAATATCCGAGAGCGACGATTCGATGGTGTGCTGCGAATTCTGCACGGTGGCGGCCGTTTCGCTGCTGACTTCGCGCATGGCGCGCGCCGCGGCGGCGATCTGGTGATTGCCGGCCAGCGTGTGCGCCGCCGATTCGCGCAGCGATTTGCAGACGCCGGCCTGGTTCTGCACGCGCACGGCGACTTCTTCGACGTGACCGGACACGTCGCAGATCTCGATGCCGAGGCGGCCTGCCTGCATGGCGATATCGCCGATGATCGCAGCCGACTTCCCCGAGCGGCGCGGGCCGCGCAGACGCAAACGCAAACGTGACATCCTGTGTCTCCTTGCCCGTAAGGGTAATTTAAGCAGTGGCCCGTCATTCGTGCGAACGTCTAGCCCTCTGTACCGATTAACGGCGTGGAATGGTGAGACTTGAGCGTGCAAAGTGCCGCAGCGATATGATCGTGGACGCGGGCCGCAACGGCCCCGCTATGGGAGCACGATGATCGAGGCAATGCTGTACGGGTGCGCCGTTGGAGCGCTCTGGCAGCAACTTGTTTCGCTTTGGGAGCTGATCGTGACGGTCTGCCGCTTTTTGTGGGGACTGCTGCGGCTTCTGGGCGGCGGTTGAGGCCGGGAGCAGGGCGGTGCTGCATGGCGCCGGCGCGCGATGAGGCAAGCCGCAGGGTAAATACTCAGGCGAGACTGCAGGCGCGGCCGGAGCCGATTCAAGGCGCCAGGTCGCGCGCGATTCGCGTGCGTCAGGTTAAATAGGGCACACGATGATTCACGACTCCACCCGCCGCTTCACCGACCGGGTCTCCGACTACGTGAAGTACCGGCCGACCTATCCCCGCGAGCTGGCGACTTTCGTGCATGCCGAATGCGGCGTCGCGCCGGGCGCGCGCGTGGCCGACATCGGCGCGGGCACGGGCATTTCCGCGAAGCTCTTTCTCGACGCGGGGCATCCGGTCGTGGCCGTCGAGCCGAATGCCGCGATGCGCGAAGCCGCCGACCGTCTGCTCGGCGGCTATGCGGGCTATCGCAGCGTGGCGGGCACGGCGGAAGCCACGACGCTCGACGCCGCGAGCGTCGATCTCGTGACGGCGGCGCAGTCGTTCCACTGGTTCGACAAGGACGGCGCACATCGCGAGTTCGCGCGCATCCTCAAGCCGCGTGGACGGATCGTGCTGTTCTGGAACAGCCGTTTGCTGGAAGGCTCGCCGTTTCTCGCGGGCTATGAGGCGCTGATGCACCGCTTTTGCCCGGACTATGTGAGCGTCTCCGGGCGCTATCCCGGAGACGCGCCCGGCGACACGTCGATGGCCGACTGGTTCGGCGACGGCTTCGAGCGCAAGACGGTCTTTCCCAATGCGCAGATGCTCGATCTCGAAGAGTTGGAGGGGCGGCTGATGTCGTCGTCGTATGCGCCGAAGCCCGGCGATCCGCTTCACGAACCGATGCTGGCCGCGCTGCGCGCGCTGTTCGACGAAACGCAGCAGGACGGTCGCATCGATTTCGCCTATGAGACGCGGGTCTACGCGGGGCGGCCGCAGCGCTAACGTACGGTTGGCGTGAGGCTAACGTCCGAACTCGTAGTCGCGCTCGCGTACGCGGCGCGTCCTGCGCCGGAAGTCGAATGTGAAGCCCGGCCACAGCGCCGTGTTTTTGCCGCGCTGCGTCTGATACCAGCTGTGGCAGCCCGATTGCCAGACCGTGCGGCCGAACATCTGCTGGATGCGCGCGTTATAGGCGCGCTGAACGTCGGGCCGCACGCTCATCGTGTGCGCGCCCGAGCGTTGCAGCGCGCGGATGCAGTCGGCGATATAGCGCACCTGCGACTCGATCATGTACACCATCGAGTTGTGCCCGAGTCCCGTGTTGGGGCCGACGATCAGGAACAGGTTGGGAAAGCCCGCGATGCTCGCGCCGAGATACGCCTCGGGTCCGTCGCGCCGCCACGCTTCGCCGAGATCCGCGCCGCCCGCACCCGTCACGCGAAACGGCGGATCGACGTCGTTTACCTGGAAGCCCGTGCCGCAGATGATCGCGTCGAGCGCGCGATGCGTGCCGTCGGCTGTGACGATGCCGTCGGCGACGACTTCGCTGATCGCATCGGTGACGAGTTCGGCGTTCGGCTGCGAGATCGCCGGATAGAAGTCGGACGAGAGCAGCACGCGCTTGCAGCCGAGCAGATAGTCCGGCGTGAGCTTCGCGCGCAGCGCGGGGTCTTTGACCTTCCGCGCGAGATATTCGCGTGCGAACCTGGTCGGGCGCTTGAGCAGCCGCCGATCGACGACGAAGCCGAGCGCGCGCGATTCGTGCTGCCAGTACGCCGCCGTGCGCGCAATGCGCTGCGCGAGCGGCACGCGCCGATAGAGCGCGCGCATGCGCTCGCTGATCGCGTGGTCGCGGTGCGGCATGATCCACGGCGCGGTGCGCTGGAACACGCTCAGTTGAGCGACGCGCGGCTGGATCTGCGGCACGAACTGGATCGAGCTTGCACCCGTGCCGATCACGCCCACGCGCTTGCGGTCGAGCGCGTATCCGTGGTCCCAGCGCGCCGAATGAAAGAGTGCGCCTTCGAAGCGATCGATGCCGGCGAGGTCGGGCAGTGCAGGGCGCGAAAGCGGCCCGTTCGCGGCGATGAGCAGATCGGCTTCGACTTCGATCGTCGTGCCTTCGCGCGCGATTTCGATGTGCCAGATACGACGCGCTTCGTCGAAGCGCGCGGCGAGCACGCGCGAGCGGTACGAAATGAATCGCTCGACGTCGTACTTGTTTGCGCAATGCCGTAGATAGTCGAGGATGTCGCATTGCGGCGCGAAAGCGCGCGTCCAGTGCGGGTTGGGCTCGAACGAAAATGAGTAGAGGTGTGAGGGAATATCGCAGGCGGCGCCGGGATAGGCGTTGTCGCGCCAGGTGCCGCCGAGATCGTCGGCGGCCTCGTAGATCGTGAACGAATCGATGCCCATGCGCCGCAGGCGGATCGCCATGCCGATGCCGGCGAAGCCGCTGCCTACGATTGCGATGCGCGGCGAGACGCCAGATTGGGAAGCCATAGGCGGTTACGATGAATCGGAGGCGCTAGCGTTGCCGCGCGAAGATGAAAAACGGGCTCCGTGAAGGAGCCCGTTTAGCGAAGTTTCGGGACGCTTACGAGTTGCCCCAGTCGTCGGAGCTGTCGTTGCCGCCGAGATCGACGCCGCCGCCCGTACCATCGTCCCAGTCGTTCGAGCCCTGGCCGAAGTCGACGCCGCCGCCATCGTTGCCGCGCGGGATGCGGCGGCCGTCTTCGTCGACGACGACATCGCGCTCGACCACGCGGTCACGGCCATGGCCGAGCGCTTCGCCGAGCAGCACGCCGGTCAGGAGGCCACCCATGCCGCCCATGCCTCCACCGCCCTGCTGCACGATGACCTGTTGGGGCGGCTGTTGCGGCGGATACGGTTGACGGCCGAACGCGGCGTCGGCTTCGCGCGCATAGGACGAGTCGCTGCCGTACGGCGCGGCCGCGGCTTGTGCGTTCGGATCGGGACGGCCTTCGGCGCGCGCCTTCAGGCTCTCGAACTGGCGCTCCAGATCCTCGACCTGATACGGCGGCACGGGATTCGCGCTGTTGGAGAGCATTTCGACGAGGCTGCGCAACTGCGTTTCGAGACCCTCGACTTCCTTTTCGAGCGCCTCGTGGCCCGGCGTGGTCGAAATCTTCACGTCGAGCTTCAGCGAGCGCACCGCGTTGAGCAGGTCGGTCGCGCGCTTGAGCTGATCGCGGCGTTCGTCGCCGGCCTTGGCGTCTTCGTTCGATTTCGCGCGGCGCAGCGTCCAGCGCAGCACGAGCGCGATGCCGAGCAGCACGATCGCAATGCCGATCCACGCGCCCATGCCCGGACCGTGGCGCTGCGGCGCCGAAACCGGCATGGCCTGCTGTTGCTGTTGCGCCTGCTGCGCGAACGGATTGTTCGCGCGGCTCGTTGTAGCGTCGCCGGCGCGCGAGGCATCGGCGCGGATCTTCGCTTCGACCTGGGCGAAGCGTTGCGGCGACGTGAAGCGCAATTGCGGATCGAGCGACCGGGCCTGCTCGACCTGGGCCAGCGCGTCGGCGTAGCGACCTTCGCGGTCGAGCACCTGTCCGTAGAGATAGTGCGCGTGCGCGTTGTCCGGATGCGCCTGCAGGACCTCGACGAGGCCGGCATCGGCGCGTTGCCAGTTGCCTTGCGACATGGCGGATTCGATCTGCTGTGCGCTGGGCACCGCGAACGCGGCGGCGCTCACGAACGCAAGCGAAGCGACGGCAGCAGCAAGATACTTTTTCATGTTGCAAGCCGGGCGGTTGACGCCCGTCTCCATGACGATCGGGTTGGGGAGGCGGCACGCGTTGCGCGCCGCCTCCGGACACCCCCGCGCGTTATTGCGCCGGCGTGTTCAACTGCTTCTTGAGCGCTGCGAGCCGGTCCTCGACGGACGGACCCTTGTTCAGCTCGGCGAGCTTGTCGTCGAGCGCCTTGCCGCTCGACGTATCGGCGGAATTCAGGCGCGCGTCGGAGCGCGCGTTCGACAGATCGACCTTGTCCTCGAGCTTCTGGAAATCGGCCGAAAGGTTCTTGCCGCCGATGCCGCCGAGCGCCGTCGCAGCGACGTCCTTCGCCTGCGCGATCTGCTGCTTCGCCTGCAGGATGTTCGAGCGTGCGTTGAGGTCGTTGCGGCGTCCGCGCATGTCGTCGATCTGCTGCTTCAACTGATCGACCGACGGTTCGAGCTTCGCGAGTTCGGCGGCGAGCGCATCGCGCTCCGCTTCGGCCGTGGACTGCGCGCCGAGCGCTTCGCGTGCGAGCGCTTCGTCACCCGATTGCAGTGCGCGCTTCGCGCCTTCTTCGTACTTCTTTGCCTTGTCGGCGGCCACGTCGCGCTTGCTTTGCTGGGTCGCGACCTGCGCCTGGATCTCGACGAGCGCGTTCTCCGCTTTCCCGATGCTGTCGTCGAGTTCACGCACGATCTGCCGTGCGTCGCGCGACGGGTCCTGCACCGAGTCGGCTGCGTCGTTCAGCAAGCCCTTGACCGTGCGCGAGATGGAGTCGAAAAGCGACATGAATTTCTCCGTGAATTGAAATCGGCCGCGATGAGCCGGGATGCGTGCGAGGCGCGGATCGCGCCGCGCTGCATCGTGCCCGCTGTCGCCAGATTACGCCGCTTCGCGCGGGCCGCGCATGCGCCGCAAAAATAGGGGCGCCGCGCGTCGATTGCAAGAGCGCAATCGATCAAGCATTGCATGGAACGGCGGGCCGTTCATCGCTCGCGGATATTACACCACGCGACCTCTTAAAAGGGACTTAAGGTTTGGCTGGCGAACGGTGTGTTTGCGGCTCGCGCGCGTGCGGCGCGGGCGTTGTACTGTCACGCGAACTTGCCGTCTTCGGGCGCGCCGCCGTCGAGCGCATCGACGCCATGGTGGCGCGTGTCCGCGTCGCTGTGCGGACGCGTCGGGCGGGCCGGACGTTTCGGCGGCGTGAACGGCACGGCGCTGAGCGACTGGAGCGGTTCGTCGTCCACGGCGCTCGCGGTATCGGGGAATGCGGCGTCGGGCTCCGGCGTTTGTGCGTTCAGCCGTGCGACCGCCTGGGCGATTTCATGCGCGGCGCTGCCGACGTCGTATCCGCTGGCGAGTGCCGGAGGCAGCGTCGAGGCGTGGGGACCGGTTTCCTGCGCGGTGTCTGCCGAGGCAACGGTGGAATCCTCGGCGGGATTGACCGCGCAAGCGGCGGGCCACAGAGGACTCGCGCGCTTTTCGCGCAACGGCTTCGCGGCCTTGCGCAGCACCTGGGCGAGCGCATCGGGTTCGCGCGGCGCGTTCAGGCGATCGACGATGCTCGCGGCCCTCACCTGGTCGCTCGTCGCGCCGAACGCGAGCACGGCACGGCGCATCAGTTCGCTGATGCTGATGCCAAGCTCGTCGGCGGTAGCCGAGATCGCGCGCTTCTGCGCGGGCGTGACGAAGACGACGATGCGTTCGCTAGGCTTGTTCATGATCGGCGGTCAGGTCAGCTTCGGGTCGGCTCTTCGGGCTCCGCCACGACAACACTTCGGCGACGATTCGGCGACGTCCGATTGCGCGGTGTCGCTCGCGGCGCCATGACAGCCGCATGTCGGCCGGGCGGGGCGTGCCGTGGTGATCCAGGCACTTATCCATCATACGGCCTGTCAGACGATGCGCAACGGTCACGTGTACGGGCAGCGGCGGGGCGCAGCGCAAGAATATGCCGACAGCGCGCGTGAATCGCGCGCTTTCCGGCGACAAATGTCGGTCCGTCTGCAAACATTTTGCGAAGATCGACCCGGATGGCGCAAAGAGCCGCTTTTCGGCCCGGAAATGCGGGTGCGATGACATAGGCACAATGGATATCGGTCGCCGCCAGGACTTTTTTACAAAAAAGCCCGTTCTGCCCCCCGCGAATTATTTAGAATGCGCTGTTACATTGCGCGATGGTGCGCCGCATTATGTGTCGCATTGCGTCGTATTGCGCGCCGCGCGGCCGGCCCGGGGTGTTGCCAGCAGCGCCGCGGCAGCCGGCCCAGGCCGCTGCTTGCCGCATTGGCGCCATGACCACGATCCTTGCGTGCGAAGCGCGCAGCAAGGCGCGCGCAGGACGCGCCAATCATTCAAGTCATGCCAATCATTAAACGACCGCCTTCCCCGCAGTACCCGAGCGACGATCGGGAGCCTTCCTTTCACAGCGGACCCACGGGACCCCAGCAGCCGGAGCGTCACACGACTTCGCGTGACGGCGTCCGACGCAGGCGCTCGTTCCTCGGGTCGCTCATGCTCTGGTTCGCGGGCCTCGTCGCGACGCTGGCCGCAGTCGGCGCGTTGATTCTCGGCTACGCGCTCGTCGTGATGGGGCCGCAACTGCCGTCGCTCGATGCGCTCACCGACTATCGCCCGAAGGTGCCGTTGCGCGTCTACACGGCCGATCACGTGCTGATCGGCGAGTTCGGCGAGGAGCGCCGGCAACTCGTGCGCTTCCAGGACATCCCCGACGTGCAGAAAAAAGCGGTGCTCGCGATCGAGGACTACCGCTTCTACGAGCACGGCGGCGTCGACTTCGTCGGCATCCTGCGCGCGGGCTTCGCCGACCTGATGCACGGCGGCGCGTCGCAGGGCGCGAGCACGATCACGATGCAGGTCGCGCGCAACTTTTTCCTGTCGAGCGAGAAGACCTATACGCGCAAGATCTACGAGATGCTGCTCGCGTACAAGATCGAGCGCGCGCTCACGAAGGACCAGATTCTCGAGCTGTACATGAACCAGATCTATCTGGGTCAGCGCGCCTATGGTTTTTCGGCGGCGGCGCGCGTGTACTTCGGCAAGGACCTGAAGGACATCACGCTCGCGCAGGCCGCGATGCTCGCGGGGCTGCCGAAGGCGCCGTCCGCGTATAACCCGATCGTCAATCCGCACCGCGCGAAGATCCGCCAGGAGTACATCCTCAAGCGCATGCTCGATCTCGGCTACATCACCGGGGCGCAGTATCAGGAGGCGGTCAAGGAGCCGATCGTGACGAAGAGCGCGGGCAACGAGTACAGCGTGCACGCCGAGTACGTGGCCGAAATGGTCCGGCAGATGATGTACGCGCAGTACAAGGACGAGACCTACACGCGCGGCCTCACGGTTACGACCACCATCGATTCCGCCGATCAGGAAGCTGCCTACAAGGCCGTGCGCAAGGGCGTGATGGACTACGAGCGCCGCCACGGCTATCGCGGACCGGAAGGCTTCGTGCAACTGCCCGCCGACGGCGAGGATCGCGACCAGGCCATCGACGACGCGCTCACCGACCACCCCGATAACGGCGAGATCGTCGCGGCCGTCGTCACCGATGCGAATCCGCGCGCGCTCAAGGCTCAACTGCTCGACGGCACGACGGTCGCGTTAAGTGGCGACGGCTTGCGCTTCGCGGCGGCTGCGCTGTCGCCGCGCGCGTCGGACGCGCTGCGCATCCGCGTGGGTTCGATCGTGCGCGTTTTCGCCGACGACAGGGGCAACTGGCAGATCACGCAATTGCCGCAAGTGGAGGGCGCGCTCGTCTCGCTCACGCCGCAGGACGGCGCGATCCGCGCGCTGATCGGCGGCTTCGACTTCAACAAGAACAAGTTCAACCACGTCACGCAGGCCTGGCGTCAGCCGGGTTCGAGCTTCAAGCCGTTCATCTATTCGGCGTCGCTCGAAAAGGGCCTCGGACCGGCGACGATCATCAACGACGCGCCGCTGTACTTCCCGCCGAGCACGCCGGGCGGCGATGCGTGGGCGCCGAAGGACGACGACCAGCCGGACGGCCCGATGCCGATGCGTCTCGCGCTCGCGAAGTCGAAGAACCTCGTGTCGATCCGCATCCTCTCGTACATCGGCACGAAGTACGCACAGGACTACGTGACGCAACGCTTCGGTTTCGACCCCGACAAGACGCCGCCGTATCTGCCGATGGCGCTCGGCGCGGGGCTCGTCACGCCGCTGCAGTCGGCCGGCGCGTACTCGGTGTTCGCGAACGGCGGCTATCGCATCAACCCGTACCTGATCGCCGAAGTCGACGACGCGCATGGCCAGGCGCTCTTGCGCGCGCAGCCGCTCGTCGCGGGCCAGAACGCGCCGCAGACGATCACGCCGCGCAACGCGTTCGTGATGAACAGCCTGCTGCATACGGTGGCGACGTCCGGCACGGGCGCGGGCACGAACGTGCTGCATCGCGACGACCTGCAAGGCAAGACCGGCACGACCAACGATGCGAAGGACGGCTGGTTCGCCGGCTATCAGCACACGCTCGTCGCGGTTGCGTGGATGGGCTACGACCAGCCGAAGAGCCTCGGCAGCCGCGAGTTCGGTGCGCAGCTCGCGTTGCCGATCTGGGTGCAGTACATGCAGAGCGCGCTGCGCGGCGTGCCGCAACAGCAGCAGCCGATGCCCGAGGGTGTCGCGTCGATCAACGGCGAGCTGTACTTCTCGGACATGGTGCCGGGCAGCGGCTTCGTGGCGAGCATCGGCCTCGATTCGGCGAATCCCGCGGGCGGCGTGACTGACGCCGTCGGCAGTACGGGACCGGGCGGGATGACGCCGCCGAGCGTCACGTCGACCGAGAAACAGCAGATCATGGATCTGTTCGAGTCGAACAAGCCTTGATTGGGCTTCGACTGGCGGAAACGGCGCGTCGGCAACGGCGCGCCGTTTTTGTTTTGGGCGGGTGATGCGCCGGATTGATCGGTTCGCGATCCTGATCAAAAGCGTGCGTGCGATGCCGCTATCGAGCCGAACGGGCGCAGGCCGCTTCCAGCGCATCGTCGAGCCGGTCGTTGCCCCAGTACATTTCGTCGCCGACGAAGAAGGTCGGCGCGCCGAACACGCCGCGCTCGCGTGCCGTGCGGGTCGCGTCGCGTAGCCGCTGGCGATTGGCGTCGGCGAGCGCGTCTTCCACGATGCGCTGCGCGGGCAGACCCAGCCCCTCCAGCACTTCGATCACGGCTTCGGGCGTATCGACTTCGCGATCCTCGCCGTAGTTGCGGACCATGATCGCGCGGCACCACGCGGGCAGCCATGGTTCGTCCGCGCCCAGCACGGCGATGCGCGTCGCCAGAACGGCGCGGCGCGGGAACACGGTCGGCTGTTGCCACGGAATGCCGTACTTGCGGCACTGGCGCGCCATGTCCTGCCACACGTACGCGCCTTTTTCCTTCTGCACGACGAACGGCGGGCCTTCCCATCCAAGCGCCTCGAAGACCGGTCCGAGCAGGAACGGCCGCCACTGTACGCTCACGCCTGCGTGCAGCGCGGCAGACTCGATACGCATCACGCTCAGGTAGCTGTAATTGCTGGCGAGGTCGAACCAGAATTCGAGGTCGGGCGAGGGCATGATGGCGTCTCCATGTTGTTGGCCGCCGACGCGTCGCGTGACGTGGCGGCGGATTCCATCATATTCCGCCGGTGGTCGTCGTCACTCGCTTGCGGCAGGCGCTCGCGCAGACGGAGTCGCCGCGCTCGAAGTCGCGCTTGTCGCCACGGGCGGACTGCCCATCGCCTGGAAGAGCGCGGCCGTATCGGAGAGCCGCGAGCCGCGATAGCGGATCTCGTCGAGCTGCGCGTTGCGCCATTGCTGCTCGCTCTGCCGTACCGCGTAGTACGGCACCGCGCCGAGCCGGTAGCGTGCGTTCGTCTCGTCGTAGACGCCCTCGGATGTGCGCGCCGACACGTTCGCCGAATCGAGCGCCTGCGCGTCGTGTTCGAGCGCCGCGAGCTGGTCGGCGACGTTCTGGAATGCCGCGAGCACCGTCTGCCGGTACGACGCGTTCGCAGCGTCGTAGGTCTGCAGCGCCGCGCGCCGTTGCGCGAGCAGCGCGCCGCCGTGGAAGATGGGTTGCGTCAGCGATGCGCCGATCGACCACAGCGCGCCCGCGCCGGACGCCGCCGTGGCCCACGAAAATCCGGCCTGCCCGAGTGCAGCCGACAACGTGATGCTCGGGAACATCTGCGCCGTGGCCGCGCCGACGTCGGCCGCGGCGGCCTTGAGCGCCGCGTCGGCGGCTTCGATGTCGGGCCGCGACTTCAGCAGCGCTGAAGGCACCACCACGGGCACTTGCGCCGGCAACGTGAGGCTCGCGAGATCGAGGTCGGGCGGCGCCGCATCGGGCGTGCGGCCGAGCAGCACGGCGAGCGCATGGCGCGTCGTGCCCAGTTGCTGACGCAGGACCGGCAGATTCGTCGCGATCGACGCCGCGCTTTGCTGCGCGCTGAGCAGGTCCGTGTGCGAGGCGGCGCCCAGTGCGTAGCGCTTCGCCACATCGTCGGCCTGGGCGTTCGCGAGCGCGACAAGCCGTTCGGTCGCGTCGATCTCGGCGTGCTGCGCGGCCGCGCCGATCGCCGACGCCACGATGTTCGCCGCGAGCGCACGTCGCGCGGCGTCGAACTGGTACGCCTGCGCGTTGACGCGCGACGCGAGCGCCGCGTTGTTCAGCCGTGTTGCGCCGAACAGATCGAACGAGTAGCGCACCTGAACGAGGCCCGCGAAGATGTCGTATTGCATCTTGGGGAGGCCGAGCTGCGGCACGCCCGGCCCGCTCTGGCGCTGCGCGATGCCGAGCCCGTCGACGGTCGGCAGCAGCGAGCTGCCGATCTGGCCGCGCAGTTGCTCGCGCGCGGCCTGCAGGCTGTGATCGGTGGCGGCGAGGTTCGGGCTGTTGCGCAAGCCTTCTTCGACGAGCGCATTGAGCGCGTCGGAACCGTAGAGCGTCCACCACTGCGGCACCGGTTGCGCGCCGACCACGAACTGCTGCGCGACGCCAAGCGCAGCGATGGTTTGCGCGGGCTGCGGCTCGGCGCCGTAGTGCGCCGGTTGCGGCATGTCGGGCGCCTTGCCGCCCGGGCCCCACGCGCAGCCCGTGAAGGCGAGCGCTACGAGCGGGAAGAGCGCGGCGTGCCAGCCGCGCGTGCGTTTCGTCGTCATCGTCGCGGACCGTTTCATGACGCGTCCTCCGCGTTGGGAGCATTGCCTCCGGATTCGCTGCCACGGTCATCCGTTTCGTTGCTGTGCACGCGGAACGCCGCGGCGTAGAGCGACGGCAAATAGAACAGCGTGAGCACGGTGGCAGACGTGATGCCGCCCATCAGCGCGGTCGCCATCGGCCCGAAGAAGTTCGAGCGCAGCAGCGGAATCAGCGCGAGCACAGCCGCCGCGGCGGTCAGCGTGATCGGCCTGAAGCGCCGCACGGTTGCACCGACGATGGCGTCGCAGCGCTTGTGCCCGTCGTGGATGTCCTGCTCGATCTGGTCGACGAGAATCACCGAGTTGCGCATGATGATGCCGAACATCGCGATCACGCCGAGCATCGCGACGAAGCCGAACGGCTGCCGGAACATCAGCAGCGCGAGCACCACGCCGATCAGGCCGAGCGGCGCGGTCAGCACCACCATCATCACGCGGGCGAAGCTCTGCAACTGGATCATGAGCAGCGTGAGCACCGCGATCACGAGGATCGGCAACTGCGCGAAGATCGACGCCTGGCCTTTCCCGCTTTCCTCGACCGAGCCGCCCACGTTGATGCGATAGCCCGTCGGCAGCGTGGCGCGGATCGTCCGCAACTTCCGTTCGACGTTGTTCGTCACGTCGATGCCCTGCGCACCAACCTTCACATCGGACTGCACGGTGATGGTCGGCTGCCGGTCGCGCGACCAGATCACGCCGTATTCGAGATCGTTGACGAGATGGCCGAGCGAGGCGAGCGGCACGGGGCCGTTGGGCGTCGGCATCGCCATCGTCAGCAGTTGCGCGGGATCGACGCGCTCCGCGGCCGGCGCGCGCAGATCGACGCTGATGAGCTTGTCGCGCTCGCGGTACTGCGTAACCGTGTAGCCCGAGAGCGTCATCTGCAGGAAGTTCGAGATGTCCTCCGACGACACGTTCAACTGCCGCGCCCGCTGCTGGTCGATCTCGAAGCGCAGCGAGCGCTCGGCGGGTTCGTCCCAGTCGAAGTTGACGTTGTCGGTGTGCGGGTCGTCGCGCATGGCCGCGGCGACGCGGTCCGCGATGCCGCGCACGACGGCGATGTCGTCGCCGCTCACGCGGAACTGCACGGGATAGCCGACGGGCGGTCCGTTCTCCAGACGCGAGAGGCGCGTGCGAATGGCGGGGAAGTCGTTGCGCAGCTTCGTCGTGAGCCACGTCGCGAGCTTTTCGCGGTCCTCCACCGATTTCGCCGTGATCACGAACTGCGCGAAGTTCGGCTGCTGCAGTTGCTGGTCGAGCGGCAGATAGAAACGCGGCGCTCCAGTGCCGACGAAGTCGATCGAGTGGTCGATTTCGGGGCGGCCCTTGAGCGCCGTTTCGAGCCGTTGCGCTTCGCGCAGCGTGGCGTGGAACGAGGCACCCTCGGGCAGGCGCACGTCGACGAGCAGTTCGGGCCGGTCGGAACTCGGGAAGAACTGCTGCGGCACGAGCGTGAAGCCGGCCAGCGCGATCACGAAGAGCACGAGGGTGAGGGCGAGCACGATCCAGCGTTGCTGGATGCACCAGCCGATCCAGCGGCGCAAACGCGTATAGAAGGGCGTGTCGTAGATATCGTGCTCGTGGCCGTCCGGTTCGTGCGCGGCGCGCTTGCGCTCGGGCAGCAGCCGGTAGCCGATCAGCGGAATCAGCACGACCGCCGCGAACCACGAGGCGATCAGCGCGATCGCCGAGACCTGGAAGATCGAACGCGTGTACTCGCCGGTGCTCGACTTCGCCAGCACGATCGGCAGGAAGCCGGCGACCGTGACGAGCGTGCCGGTCAGCATCGGAAACGCGGTGCTCGTATACGCGAACGCGGCGGCACGCGTGCGGTTCCAGCCTTGTTCGAGCTTCACGGCCATCATTTCGACGGCGATGATGGCGTCGTCCACGAGCAGCCCGAGCGCGAGCACGAGCGTGCCGAGCGAGACCTTGTGCAGTCCGATGCCGAACAGGTACATCACGAGCGAGGTGACGGCGAGCACGACCGGGATCGTGATGACGACGACCATGCCCGTGCGCACGCCGAGCGAAACGAGGCTCACGAGCAGCACGATGCCCACGGCCTCGGCGACGGCCTCGACGAAGTCGTTGACCGAACGCGACACCGCGTTCGGCGTGCTCGACACTTCGACGAGCCGCAGGCCCGCGGGCAACCCGGCGCGCAGTTGCGCAACCCGCGCATCGAGCGCCTTGCCGAGCCGGATCACGTCGCCGCCGGGCTGCATCGTGAGGCCGATGCCGAGCACGGATTTGCCCTCGAAGCGCATCTGCGTGACGGGCGGATCGTCGTAGCCGCGCCGGATCGTCGCGATGTCGCCGAGCCGGAAGCTGCGTCCGTTCACGCGGATCAGCGTATCGGCGAGCGCCGCTGCGTCCTTGAACTGGCCGCTCGGGCGCACGAACACGCGGTCGTCGGACGTGGTCAGCGTGCCCGCCGCCGAGACGCTGTTCTGCGCGCCGATGATCTGGCCGATCTGCGTGGGCGAGATGCCGAGGCGCGTCAACTGCGTGTTCGGGATCTCGATGTAGATGTGCTGGTCCGGGTCGCCGAAGTAATCGACCTTGCCGACGTCGGGCACGCGCAGCAGTTCTTCGCGCAGGTTGTCGGCGTAGTCGTGAAGCTGGGCCGGCGAAAAGCCGTCGCCTTCGAGTGCGTAGATGTTCGTGTAGACGTCGCCGAACTCGTCGTTGAAGAACGGCCCTTGTACGCCCGGTGGCAGGGTCGTCGCGATGTCGCCGACTTTCTTGCGCACCTGGTACCAGGTGTCTTTCACCTGGCTCACGGGCACGGAGTCCTTCATCGTGAAGAACACGAGCGATTCGCCGGGGCGCGAGTAGCTGCGCAGAAAGTCGATGTACGGCGTCTCCTGAAGCTTGCGGCCGATGCGCCTCGTCACCTGGTCCTCGACCTGGCGCGCGGTCGCGCCGGGCCAGAAGGTCTGGATCACCATCACGCGGAACGTGAACGGCGGATCTTCGGACTGCGAAAGACGCGTATAGGCGAGGGCGCCGAAAAGCGTTGCGAGCACGATCACGAACACCACGAGAGCCTGATGCCGCAGCGCCCACGCCGACAGGTTGAAACGCCCCTCTTCGTCAGGCGTACTCATGATGCGAAGTCCTCGGGATGCAGCGGCGGGACCGGGCGAACCTGCTGGCCGGACGTTACGGTATGGACGCCTTGCACGACGATCCGGTCGTGGTCGGCGAGGCCGCCCGTCACGGTGATCGTGCGCGCGTCGTAGCGCGAGACCGTGACGCGCCGCAGTTGCAGGACGTTGTCGGGCTTGCGCACGACCCAGATCGCGGGCGCGTTGCCGTCATGAAAAAGGGCCGTCGCCGGGATCGTGAAGGCGCCTTCCGCGCCAGCGTGATTCGCCGCGAGTACGACGTTGGCGCTCATGCCGAGCCGCACGGCGGCGTCGGGCTTGTCGAGCGTGAGCTTCACGCGCCAGGTGCGGCTCGCGGGATCGGCGGCGGCGGCGAACTCGCGCACCTGCGCCGTGTACTGCTTGCCCGGGAGCGCGGGCAGGCTCACCTGCGCGCGCTCGCCGACACTGAGACCATGGAACGCGTTTTCGGGCAGATCGCAGACCACGTCGACGGCGCCCGTCCACGCCAGTTGATAGACGGGCTGGCCCGCCTGCACGTTCTGGCCTGTATCGGCGTTTTCGGCGGTGATGATGCCCGCGTGATCGGCGACGAGCTGCGTATAGCGCTGCTGGTTCCCGGCGAGCGCGAATTGTTGCTGCGCCTGGTCGCGCTGCGCGGCCGCCGACGCGTAAGCGTCCTGCGTCTGTTCGAGCTGGGCCTTCGCGATGAGGCTGGCTTCGGCCTGTGCCGTGTCGCGCTGTAGCTGCTGCTGCGCGAACACATAGCGATGCCGCGCGGCGTCGAGTTGCGCGGCGGCGCTTGCAGCGTTCTTGTCGTAGTCGGCCGGATCGAGGCGCGCGAGCACCTGGCCGGGCTTGACGGCGTCGCCGAGGCGCACGCCGCGCTCGATGATCTTGCCGTTCACGCGAAACGAGAGCGGTGTCGAATAGCGCGCTTCGATATCGCCGGGGTAGCTGGCCGACGCGGCGGCGCCGTCCGGATGCACGGTCATCGAGACGACGGGGCGCGGTTCCGGCGGCGCGGAGGCCGGTTTGTTGCACGCGGCGAGCGCGACGATACCGCCTAGAGCGATGAGACTGGCAAGACGACGCCACTGCGGGCTTTGCTGCACGCCACCCGATGACCTGCTGGACTGCCTGCGCATCCTGCCCGATGCGCCAAGACCGCAACGATTCACATGGACCTCGACTTGCTTTGCGCGCCAAGGCGCGCCTCACGCGTGCGCCGGTGCCGGGCGGAAGCCTGGTGCAGCGCCGCTGGACCCGGTTCGCGCTGGCGCGCCGGGGCATCGGCTACAGATGACGTGTCGAATTCTAATACATATGTGTATCTGAATGCAAAGGGGTATTGAAATCCGGTTTCGATGCTAGACTCTCGCCATGAACCGCACCCGACTCACTCGCGAACAGAGCCGTGACCAGACGCGTGGGCGTCTGCTCGACGCGGCGCAAGCCATCTTCATGAACAAGGGTTTCGTGGGGGCAAGCGTCGAAGACATCGCGCTCGAAGCAGGCTACACGCGCGGGGCGTTCTATTCGAACTTTTCCAGCAAGGCGGAACTGCTCGTCGAGTTACTGCGGCGCGACCACGAAGCGATGCAGACCGATCTGCGCGCGATCTTCGAGACGGAAACCACGCGCGAGGAAATGGAAGCGCGCGTGATCGCCTCCTACAGCCGCATGGCGCAGGACAACAAGGCGTTTCTGCTGTGGGTGGAGGCGAAGCTGCTGGCCGCGCGCGACGCGCGCTTTCGCACGCGCTTCAACGCGTTCATGAAGGAAAAGCGCGACCAGCTGGTCGCCTATATCGAGGAATTTTCGGTGCGCGCCGGCACGCCGATACCGCTGCCGCCCGATCTGCTCGCCATCGGCCTGATTGGGCTGTGCGACGGCGTGCAGTTTCTCGCCACGGCCGATCCGCAGCAGATCACGCCGAACGTGGTCGAAGAAGTGCTGGGGCGGTTTTTCGCGCGCGTCGTGTTTGGCCGCGATATCGGGCACGACGCCTGAGCCTGCTGCGGGCAGACTTCGGGCAGAGTTCGGGACTCGGGCCGACTTCGGGTGGACCTTACGAGCCGAGGCCCGGGCCGTAGTTGCTGCCGATCAGCCGCGTGACCGACGCAACGTCCAGATAATCCTGTTCCGGCATTCCGTCGAGTATCCCCAGCACTTCGTTGCTCGCGCCCGCGCTACGCGCGGCATCGAGCAGATCGTCCTTGTTGGCCGGCCAGCGCACTTCGCGCAGCACGTCGGCGAATTGCAGGTCGATCGGTTCGTCGGGGATGCGGGAGGCGGGCATGCGGGGTGTCCTTTGCGCGGTGTACCTGGACCACGCGCGTGATACGACTTGTCAGGCGGATTGTGCAGCAGCTGGAGCATGCACGATCCGTTGCGGCTGCTACAGCCTCGCGCGGGTCAGGTCTGCTGGTGCAGTTCCGGCCTGATCGTCTTGTCGAGGCGATGCGACTTCGGCAGCGTCACGTATTCCCAGTGCTCGGGACCGCTTGTCGTGGCGAACGGCACGTCGGGAGCGGGCGGGGCGACCGGTGCATCGTCCGCGTTGAAGTGCGGCGCCGCGCTCACGCGGTCGAACGGAGCTTCTTGCGCGGTGCGCACCGGAGCGGCGAAGCACGACGCCGACAGCAGCACGCTGGTCATCAGTGTCGAGGCTTTCATGGCTCGACCTCCTTTCCGTGCAGCCCGAGGGCTACAGCAAGCGCCGTGCCGCGCCCAGACAGGCGTCACACGGCTGCCGCGCCGGCCGCGTCCGGCTGGCGCGCTGCATCGCCCCGACATGCCCGCGTGGCGGCCGCTGGCCGTCCGTCGGTCTGTCAGAAGATGCGATATCTGCATCATGGCAGCAAATCGACCGGCGCGTCTCGAACGCGCGTACTTTTTCGCGGATTCCTGCATCGAGGCCCGGCGGCCCGGCCTCAAACGCCTCTGCGCAGGACGTCGAAGCGCGTCCAGGGCCAGGATGGCCGGTCGCGCATATAGCCGTTCAGCCAGTTCCATTGCGGATGCCGCTGCATGAACGATTGCGCATCGAACGGCCGGCCGCACGGATGACCCCAGCGCGCCCAGAACGCGAGATCGCGCGCCATTTCGCTGTCGACGACCTTGCCGTCGTTCGCGCCCCACGGGTTGAACGGCCCGTGATCGGAGCCCGGAAAGCGTGCGTCGTCGAGTTCGAGGTGGCCGCAGATCGTGCGCGAGCACGGGTTGTCGTCGCGCTCGAGATAGACGTCGTGGTGATCCGCGATCATCTCCTTCGCCAGTTCGACGTCGATCTTGCCGTGATGTCGCTCGGCGAGCTGCATGAAGCGCAGGCGCCGCGCGCCGTTGTGGCGCACATCGGTGTAGTCGTCGCCTTCGCCCGCGCATTCCTGATTGCGGATCTTGAGATCGGTCGCCGCGTTGAAGCCGCTGAAGAAACCGTCCTTCGTGATCTCGAAGCCCGCGTGCTGCAGCCCCAGTTCGTAGCGCGCGATCTCGCCCGTCTTCACGTCGCCGAGCAGCCAGCTGTTCGCATATCCGCCGTTGTTCGCGAGGGCGAACATCTCGCACCATTGCGCGATGGTCGATGCATATTGCGTCGCGCGCCGCGAGCGGTAGAACTCCGGTGCGCCGCTCGTGCGATAGCCGATGAAGCTGGAGATCGTCGTCTCCGTGATCATCAGGCCCGCGGAGGTGATCCAGAAATCGGTGAGGCTCGATATGCAGCCCGGCAGGCCCTGCATGAGAATGCGGTGACCCGAATCGGGGACGATATCGAACACGATGTTGAAGGCGTCGCCGGCCGCGTAGCGGTCCCACGAGTTGTGCGCCATGACGATGCGGCCGTCGCGCGTCGCGCTGCCCGTCGCGATGAAGGCGCTGCAGTGGTGGCCGCGCCGTCCGCGCCACGGCTTCAGGCCCTGCTGCGGCTGTTGCGCGGCCGCGTGCGTCGGCCACCAGCCCTGCAGCAGATCCATGTAGCCGTTCCACGCGAGCACCTCGGCGAACGACAGCTTCGCGCCGTCGGCGATGCCCTGGATCTCGTCGGCGAATTCGTTGTCGAGCCGCGGCGCGAATTGCGTGACGGCGGCGTTCACGAATGTGTCGAAGTCCTCGCCCGTGTCCCATTTCGCGAGATAGCGCGCCGTGCGGATCGCGTTGCGGATTTCGTCGCCGAGCAACTGGCCGTGCTGCTCGCCGCGGTCGTACGGTTCGCCTTCGAGGTGCACGAAGATCCAGCCCGCATGATCGCGGCGCACGGCATCGAGGGACGGTTCGCTCATCTTCGCTCCGGATCCAGCCGCTCCAGTCTGGCGATACCGGCCCGGTTCGCGAGACCCGCGAAGCACGCGGGGACCAGGCGCGCGGCTGATTTCCATTGTAGAAAATCCGTCGCGTCTTGACAGGTGGCGTGGCCGTGCGGGTGGCCGCAAACGCACGGCGCCGGCGGCTTTCGGGGCGATGGGGAGCGTGATCCGGGCAGGCAGTCAGGGGCACATCGCGCGTCCCGCGCGTGCGAGGCTCAGCGCTCGGGATTCAGCCGCTGATACGCGTCGAGCAGCGAGGTCTTGTAGACGACCCCCGCGAGCGTCGGCTGCTGCGTGCTCTCGATCACGGGCAGCCGCTCGCCACGGAACGCCATGAAATGCTGGAGGCCCGTCGCGAGCGTCATATCCGGCGTGAGCACGTCGAAGGGCATCTGCACGTAATCGGAGGCGCGCTTTTGCGACGTGTCGCGCTTTTGCAGCAGATCCGACGTGATATCCGCGAGCGCGACCGCGCCGAGGAAGCGGCCTGCCGTGTCGGTGACGTAAAGATACTTCACCGGATATTCGAGGAACACGCGCGTCATGTCGGGCACGGTGGCGTCGGCGTGCACGATGGTGTCGGCGGGGCGGATCAGTGCGCGCATCTGCGTGGCGCGCAGGCGCACGCGCGCTTCCTCCTCGCGGTTGCGGTGGAGCGTGATCTCGTACATCGACGCCTTGCCCGTCGCGCGCGCGACGAAATACGCAACGACGCACGAGAGCATGAGCGGCAGGACGACCTGATAGCTCAGTGTCATCTCGAAGATCATGAGGATCGCCATCAGCGGCGCCTGGGTCGCGCCCGCGAGGAACGCACCCATGCCGACGATCGCGTACGCGTAGGGCGCCGACGTGGCGTGCGGCAGCAGCGCATGCATCGCCTGGCCGAAGAGGCAGCCGGACACGGCGCCCATGAAGAGCGTCGGCGTGAAGATGCCGCCAACGGCGCCCGAGCCGACCGTCGCGGCTGTCGCGATGAGCTTGAACACGAGGACGGTCGCGAGCGCGGTCCACGTCCACGGCGAATGGAGGATCGAATTGACGACGCTGTAGCCGTTGCCCCAGACCTCGGGGGTCCACACCGAAATGACGCCGCACACGAGACCGCCCAGCGCAAGCTTCGCGGGCAGCGGCACGTTCAGGCGCCCCATGCGCGATTTCACGGCATCGAGCAGGCCGAGGAATTGCGGCGCGAGCGCGCCGCACAAGAGACCGAGCACGACGAAGAGCAGCACTTCGATACCCGTGATGGCCGGAAACTCGGGCATCTCGTACGGCGGTTTGTAGCCCGCGAATTCGCGCATCGTGATGTTCGCGACCACGGAGGCGACCACGAGCGGCCCGAAGCTCTCCATTGCGATCGTGCCGATCACGATTTCGGTGACGAAGAAGGCACCCGCGATCGGCGCGTTATACGCGGACGTGATACCTGCCGCCGCGCCGCACGCAACGATGAGGCGCAGACGTTGCGGGTCGAAGTGGACCCAGCGTCCGAGGAGCGAAGCCGCGAGCGCGGCGAGCTGCACCATCGGACCTTCGCGGCCGATCGAGCCGCCGCTCGCGATCGTGAAGAGCGACGACGCGCTGCGCCACAGGCTCTTGCCGACCGGCATCACGCCGTCGCCGATCGCGACGGCTTCGACGTAGTCGGTATGGATCGTGTGCGCGCCGTCGGCGTTCGGCTTGCGCTTCGCGAAGATCAGCAGGCTTCCCGCGATGAAACCGCCCACCGTGGGCACCGAGACGCGCGCGTACCACGGCAGATGCTCCGCGATTTCGACGAGACTGCCCGAGGTGCCGGCGTACATGCGCTCCAGCAGCGAGATGCCTTCGCGAAAGAGCACCGTCGCGAACGCGCCCGCAAGACCGACGATGACCGACCAGATGAGCATCGTGTGCGCGTCGGAGAGCCGGAAGAGAGCACGAGCGCGGGTGCGCAGTTTCAGCAGGAATGACAGCACGGTGAAGAGGGTACGAGTGTGGGTGAGCGTCGCCGAGCGCAAGCATAGCATTGCGCCTCGCCTGTGCCAGGTGCTGGGAGGGCATGGCGGGGCGGTGGGCGAGGCTCTTCGGGCGAGGCTAGCGCGCGGCCTTGTCGAGTTCCGGGTAGTGCCGGAAGATGCCGGTCTCGTTGAACGGCAGGCGGCGCGGCGACGCGAGATACGCGGCGATGTTGGGCCGCGCGGCCACGACGTCGTGCAGCGCGGCGACGTGCGGATAGTGATCCGCGAGATGCTTCGTCGCTTTCGGGAATGCGTAGCGCAGCCCCTCGACGATCTGGAAGATCGACAGGTCGACATACGTTAGCGTGTCGCCGGCCATGTGCTGCGGACCGGAGGGATTCTGCGCGAGCACGCGCTCGAAGTAGCCGAGGAACTTCGGCATGCGATGCGCGAGGAAGTCGGCTGCGCGCGCTTTCGCTTCGGCTTTCTGGTCCTCGTAATAGAGGCCGCTTGCGATCGGGTGATGCGTGTCGTGGACCTCAGTCACGAGATCGGCGATCGTCAGTTGCAGGCCGTTCGCGACGTAGCGCAGGCCGTCGTCGCGCGGCGCAAGCGACAGCTTCGGACCGAGATAGAAGAGGATGTTCGCGGTCTGCGGGATCAGCAGGTCGCCGTCCTTGAGGAACGGCGGCGCGAAGGGCGGATACGCGTCCTGGCGGCTGTCGAGCTTCGCCATCATCGCGCCGATTCCTGCATGCCCGGATTTTTCGCCGCGCGCTACGTCCAGGTACCCGGCCTGCGCTTCCTCCAGCGCGAGCCGCACGAATTCGCCGCGGCCCTGCAGGCCGTCCCAGTAATAGAGTTCGTATGCCATTGGTAGCTCCAGTCCCATCTGATTCCATGACAATCGGTCATGACATCCGCGACATCCGCCCGCGAGGCGAGCGACCCGGCACAGTATCGCGCGCAACCGGTGCGCCTGGGCGGAGCGTGCCGCGCGTCTGCGCCAGGCGCAAACGCAAAAAAGCCCCGCACGCGGCGGGGCTGGCTGACGCAGAGCAGAGGGGAGTAGATCGAAGCGCAGCGCGTGGACCCTCAACCGAACCCTCAACCGAACAGCCGCTGGACGGCCCAGGTGATCGCGAGACCGCCGCCGATCAGCCACGCATAGACGATGAGCCCAGTGGTCAGCGCGCGCGGGCCGGCTTCGCGGATCTGCGAAATGCGCGTCTCGATGCCGAGAGCCGTCATCGCCATGGTCAGCGCGAAGGTGTCGAGCGCGTTGAGCGTCTGCGTGGCCTCGGTGGGCAGCACGTGCAGCGAGTTCAGGATCACGAAAGCGAGGAAGCCGAGCGCGAACCAGGGCACCGCGAGCTTGCGCGAACCGTGGGTCGCGTGATGGGCGCCGCCGGCATGCGCTTCGTGCGCTTCGTGCGCAGCGTGGTGCGTCGCGTGTGCATGGCGCGACTGGCGATTGAGCCACACGCCGAGCACGAGCAGCACCGGCACGAGCAGCATCACGCGGGTCATCTTGACGATGGTCGCGATGTGCGTGGCTTCCGGGCTCACATTGGCCGCCGCGCCGACGACCTGCGCCACTTCGTGAATCGTGCCGCCGAAGAAAAGACCGGCGCCGATGGTGTCGAGATGGAGCCAGCCCGCGCGATAGAGCACGGGGTAGAGGAACATCGAGAGCGTGCCGAACAGCACGACGCTGCCGACGGCCATGGCGCTCTTGTGGGGTTTCGATTGCAGCGTCGATTCGAAGGCGAGCACGGCGGCCGCGCCGCAGATCGCGCTGCCGGCGGCGGTGAGGATGGCGGTATCGCGGTCGAGTTTCATGAGCTTCATGCCGGCCCAGGTGCCGATCACGAGCGTACTGACGACGATCGCGACCGATTCGACGAGCCCCGGCACGCCGACCTGGGCGATCTCCTGAAGGCTCACGCGCAGGCCGAAGAACGCGACGGCGATGCGCAACAGCTTGCGCGCGGAGAAGTTGACGCCGGCAGCCCAGCTTTCGGGCATCCCGTCACGCAGGGCGTTGCCGTAGACCGCTCCGGCGACGATGCCGACGATGAGCGGGCTCAAGCCGAGCCCGGCGATGGCGGGCAGCGCGGCGAGGCGGGTGACGGCGGCGGCGAAGAGGGCGACGAACAGGACGCCGTTGAGCTGGCCGCGCGCGGAGGACGGGCGATGTGCAACGGTCGTTGAGGGCGAGGCGGACATGATGGGCTCGGAGTCGGGTAACGAACGGAATGTGCTAATCCTAGTTTGGATATATCGATATGAAAAATCGTCATTTGTGACGTAAAATATAAGCTGACCCGATAGTTCGAACCCATGACCCCGGAACAACTGATAACGTTCGCCGCCGTCGCCGAGCACCGCAACATCAGCCGGGCCGCGCAGGCGCTGCATCTGTCGCAGCCCGCAGTCTCGGGCCAGCTGCGGATGTTGCAGGAGGAGTTCGGCGAGCCGCTTTATCTGCGCGATGGCCGCGGCGTGCGCCTCACGCCTACCGGCGAGCAGCTCTCCGCCTACGCGGCGCGGCTGCGCGACAACTGGCGCGACGCCTGCGCCTTCCGAGACGCGCTGCGCGGTCTGGAGCGCGGGACGCTGCGCATCGGCGCGAGCACGACGCCAGCGAGCTATCTGCTCCCGTACCTGGTGGCGGCGTTCCATCGGCGTTTTCCGGGCGTGAAGCTCGAAACGACGGGCGGCAACACGTCCGACGTGGTCGGCATGATCGGCGCGCTCGACATCGCGCTGATCGAAGGCCCGGTCGGCGCACCGTTGCCGCCCGACACGGTCGTGCACCCGTGGCACGACGACGAGATCGTCGCCATCGTGCCGCGCGCGCATCCGCTCGCGGCGAGCGCATCGGCGCCGGACGCGCGCGTCCCGCTCGCGGCGCTCGGCAACTACGCGCTCGTGCTGCGCGAGGACGGCTCCGGCGTGCGTCAGATCGTGGAGCAGGCGTTCGCGCAGGCGGACGTGCCCATGCGTATCGCGCTGGAAATTGCCGGCGTGGAGGGCGTGAAAGAGGCGGTGCGCGCGGGTATGGGGATCGGCTTCGTCTCGGCCATGTCGATGCGTCACGAGGACGGTGCGCTGTGCAAGATCGGGCTGGGGCCGGAGCCGCTCGCGCGGCGTTTCTCGATTCTCGTTCCGCACGCGGCTGCGGCCTCGCGGGTCGCGCAGCGGTTTCTCGACTTGTGCTTCACGGAGGCCATCGGCGAAGGCGCAGCCGTGAGCGAGGCGAAATAACCCCACCGACCCGACCCAGGGCATACCACAATGGCACGTGCGCGCGGTGCGGCGCACGATGCGCGCATCAACCGGGCGCCGACGCGCTCTTTTTTCAGGCTGAAGATGGAACCGGTTCCAGCGAGAGGTGGGAAACAGTGCGGAAGCGGCGCGTGACGAAACAACAGGACGAAGAAATCGATGGCAGAAGTGGCAATCGTGGCGAGCGCGTTCGGCGCGGACGTGATCCGGCGTGACGGACACGCGGCATGGATCGGCACGGCGCAGCGCGCGGGTGCATCGGCGTTCGAGGTGCGGCGCGAACTGATGGGCGACGCCGGGGCCGCCGCGTTGCAAGCACTCGGTACGGCGATTGCGCGCGCGGGCCTGTGGCCCGTCTGGTCCACGCCCGACACGCTCTACGATGCGCAAGGCCAGCTCGATGAAGCCGCGCTGCGTCACGCGATTGCGTGCGGACGCGCGCTCGGTGCGCGATTCGTCAAACTGCAGTTGGGCGGCTTTGCGGGTGACGCATGTGCGGAGCGTCTTTGCGCCGTGCTTGCCGAGGCGGGCGACGGTCCGCGCGTCGTGGTCGAGAACGGTCAACTGAAAGAGGGCGGTTCGCTCGCACAATTCGCCGCGCTCTTCGATGCGCTTACGGATGCACCGCGCAGCGCGAACGATCCGGACCCGCGCCCGCCGATCGGCATGACCTTCGACATCGGCAACTGGCGGTGGTCCGGCGAGCCGCCGCTCGTCGCGGCTGCCGTGCTGTCGCCGTACGTCGAGTACATCCACTGCAAGGCCGTGGTGGGCGAGGGCGCGCGCCGCTTCGCCGCCGCGCCCGCTGCCGACGATGCGCTGTGCCGCGCCGCGTTCGCGCTTTTGCCGCCCGATGCGCCGCGCGGCATCGAGTTTCCGTTCGACCCCGCGCGCGTGGCCGCCGACGCGGCCCGCCACGTCGAATGGCTCGCCGGTGCCTGATGTACGCCAATGCCCGCGCTCCCACCTCAACACGATCAGGAAAACTAACCATGACAGACACGCTCGACGTCATCACCTACGGCGAAGCGATGGCGATGTTCGTCGCCGCCGCGGCGGGGCCGCTCGCGAACGCCACGCACTTCACGAAGCGCGCGGCGGGCGCGGAACTCAACGTCGCGACGGGCCTTGCCCGGCTCGGCTTCAAGGTCGGCTGGATGAGCCGTGTGGGCGCCGATTCGTTCGGCCAGTTCATTCGCGACGTGCTCGCGCACGAAGGCATCGACGCCCGCTGCGTGAGCACCGACGCGCGCTATCCGACTGCATTCCAGCTCAAGTCGAAGACCGAGGACGGCAGCGATCCGGCGGTCGAATATTTCCGTCGCGGCTCGGCGGCGAGCCGGCTCTCGACCGACGACTTCGCGCGCGACTACGTGCTGGGCGCGCGGCATCTGCATCTGAGCGGCGTCGCGCCCGCGATCTCGTCGAGTTCGCGCGAACTCGCGTTCACGCTCGCGCGCGAGATGCGCGCAGCGGGTCGCACGATCACGTTCGATCCGAACCTGCGTCCGACGCTGTGGGGCTCGCGTGAGGAGATGGTGGCGACGCTCAACGAACTCGCGGGTTACGCGGACTGGGTGCTGCCCGGCGTCGGCGAAGGTCTTGTGTTGACCGGCTCCGACGATCCCGAAGCCATCGCGTCGTTCTATCTGGCACGCGGCGCGCGCGGCGTCGTGGTGAAGCTCGGCGCGCGGGGCGCGTACTTCCGCACGGCGCAAGGCGCGCAGGGCACGGTGAATGCGCCGCCGGTGGCGCGCGTGGTCGATACGGTCGGCGCGGGCGACGGCTTCGCGGTCGGCGTCATCAGCGCGCTGCTCGAAGGGCGGGCGTTGCCGGAAGCGGTCGCGCGCGGCAACCGGATCGGCGCGCTCGCCGTGCAGGTCATCGGCGACTCGGAAGGGCTGCCGCAGCGCGCGCAACTCGATGCGCTCGAAGCGCAGGAATCGCACGAAGCGGCGGCAGGCACCCCCGCCGCGTGACGAAGCAGGCAGGCCAGGCAAAGACGAAGCGCCCCGAAATTCCAGCAGGAGACAACGATGACCTCTACCTCGCTCGCACCGCGCCGCTGGTGGGCGATCATGCCGATCGTGTTCATCACGTACAGCCTCGCGTATCTCGACCGCGCGAACTACGGCTTCGCCTCGGCCGCGGGCATCAACGGCGATCTCGGCATCGGCACGGGGCTGTCGTCGCTGATCGGCGCGCTGTTCTTCCTCGGCTATTTCTTCTTCCAGATCCCGGGCGCCATCTACGCCGAGCGGCGCAGCGTGCGCAAGCTCGTCTTCGTGAGCCTGCTCCTGTGGGGCGGCTGCGCGGCGCTCACGGGCATCGTCAGGAACATTGCGTCGCTGATGGCGATCCGCTTCGTGCTCGGCGTCGTCGAGGCCGCCGTGATGCCCGCGATGCTCATCTTCATCAGCCACTGGTTCACGAAGCGCGAGCGCTCGCGCGCGAACACGTTCCTGATCCTCGGCAATCCGGTGACGGTGCTGTGGATGTCGGTGGTATCGGGCTATCTCGTGCATTCGTTCGGGTGGCGGCAGATGTTCATCGCGGAGGGCGTGCCGGCGGTCGTGTGGGCCGTGTGCTGGTGGCTGCTCGTGCGCGACCGTCCGGCCGACGTGAACTGGCTCTCCGGCGAAGAAAAGCGCGCCCTCGACGCCGCCCTGCGCGCCGAGCAGGCCGCGATCAAGCCGGTGCGCAACTACGCCGAGGCGTTCCGCACGCCGGCCGTTATGCTGCTGTCGGCGCAATATTTCTGCTGGAGCATCGGCGTGTACGGCTTCGTGCTGTGGCTGCCGTCGATCGTGAAGAACGGCTCGTCGCTCGGCATGGTCGAGACGGGCTGGCTCTCGGCGCTGCCGTATCTCGCGGCCACGTTCGCGATGCTCGGCGCTTCGTGGGCCTCCGACAGGCTCGACGCACGCCGCGCGTTCGTCTGGCCGTTCCTGCTGATCGGCGCGCTTGCGTTCGCGGCGTCGTACGCGCTCGGCTCGACGCACTTCTGGACCTCGTACGCGCTGCTCGTCGTCGCGGGCGCGGCGATGTACGCGCCGTACGGGCCGTTCTTCGCGATCGTGCCCGAGCTGATGCCGAAGAACGTCGCGGGCGGCGCGATGGCGCTCATCAATTCGATGGGCGCGCTCGGTTCGTTCGTCGGCTCGTATGCGGTCGGTTATCTCAATGGCGCGACGGGCTCGCCTGCGGCATCCTATGCGTTCATGAGCGCGGCGCTCTTCGTCTCGGTCGGGCTCACGCTCGCGGTGAAGCCGCAGCGCGATGAGCACGATGAGCGTGACAGTGAACACGGCCGCGTCGCGCCGCTGCACGGAAAATAACGGAAATGACTCAGAGAATCGTTGCATACAAAACCTTGCCCGACGATGTGGCCGCCTGGCTGCGCGAGCATGCGGAAGTCGTCGTCGTCGATCCGCAATCGCCGGGCGCGCTGACCGCCGCGCTGCGCGACGCCGACGGCGCGATCGGCGCGAGCGTGACGATCACGCCCGCGATGCTCGACGGCTCGCGCGTGAAGGCGTTCTCGACGATTTCGGTCGGCTACGATCAGTTCGACGTCGCCGATCTCACGAAGCGCGGCATCGTGCTGGCTCACACGCCCGACGTGCTGACCGGATCGACGGCCGACACGGTGTTCGCGCTCATCCTGTCGAGCGCGCGACGCGTCGTCGAACTGGCCGGTTGGGTCAAGGCCGGACAGTGGACGGCGAGCGTCGGCCCGGCGCAATACGGCGTGGACGTGCAGGGCAAGACGCTCGGCATCGTCGGGCTCGGACGCATCGGCGGCGCGGTGGCGCGGCGTGCGGCGCTCGGCTTCAACATGAAGGTGCTGTACACGAATCGCCGCGCGAACGCGGCGGCCGAACGCGACTACGGCGCGCGCCGCGTCGCGCTCGACGAGTTGCTCGCCACGTCCGACTTCGTGTGCCTGCAGGTGCCGCTCACGCCCGACACGCACCACCTGATCGGCGCCAACGAACTGCGCAAGATGAAGCGCAGCGCGATTCTGATCAACGCGGCGCGCGGCGCGATCGTCGATGAGGCCGCGCTCATCGCGGCGCTCGAAGCAGGCACGATCCGCGGCGCCGGACTCGACGTGTTCGAGCGCGAACCGCTCGATTCCGCGTCGCCGCTTCTCGCGATGCCGAATGTCGTTGCGCTGCCGCACATCGGCTCGGCCACGCACGAGACGCGTCACGCGATGGCGCGTTGCGCCGCCGAAAACCTCGTCGCGGCGCTCGCGGGCACGCTCGATCGCAACATCGTGAACCGCGAGGTGCTCGCGCGATGACGAACGCACCGGTCACGCCCGCGCGCCGCGCGACCATCAGCGACGTGGCCCGCGAAGCGGGCACCGGCAAGACCAGCATCTCGCGCTATCTGAACGGCGAGTTCGCGGTGCTGTCGCCGGATCTGCGCGCGCGCATCGAGGCCGCCATCGAACGGCTCGACTACCGGCCCAACCAGATGGCACGCGGGCTCAAGCGCGGCCGCAACCGTCTGATCGGCCTCTTGCTCGCCGATCTCGCGAATCCTTATTCGGTCGAGGTGCTGCAGGGCGTCGAGGCCGCGTGTCACGCGCTCGGCTACATGCCGCTCATCTGTCACGCGGCGAACGAGGTTGAGATGGAGCGCCGCTATCTGCAGCTGCTCACGACGTATCGCGTGGAAGGCGTGATCGTCAACGCGCTCGGCGTGCGCGAGGCGAGGCTCTTGCCCGTCGGCAGCGGCGGCATTCCGGCGGTGCTGATCGACCGTACCGTCGACGGGCTCGATGCCGATGTCGTCGGTCTCGACAACGCGGCGGCCGCGCGTATCGCCGCCGCGCATCTGATCGCGCAGGGGTACGACGACATCGTGTTCGTCGTGCAGCCGTTCGAGCACGTGAGTTCGCGGCGCGAGCGCGAAGCGGCGTTTCGCGAGGCGTTGCGTGCGGCGCCGACCGTTCGCGGCGCGACGCGCGTGCTCGATCTGCACGATGACGAAGCCGCCGGCGCGTCGCTCGCCGCGCTCGACACCCACCTCGCCGATGCCGCGCAACGCGGCGCACGCTGCGCGCTCTTCGCCGCGAATGCGCCGGTGGCGCTGCGCCTTGCGCTGCATCTGAAGGCCCGGTTGGGTGCGCAATGGCAGCAGCGCGTGGCGCTCATCGCGATCGACGACCCCGAGTGGGCCGAGCTCGCCGGGATCACGGCGATCCGCCAGCCGACGCGCGCGATCGGCTATCGCGCGGTGGAGTTCCTGCACGAGCGCATCGAAGGCGCGGCGGTCGAGTCGCGTAGGGCTGCGTTCGAAGGCGAACTCGTCGTACGCGACTCGACGCGCGGATTGCGGGGGGCCTCCGCGTAAGCGGCGGCGCAGGGGCTGCGCGGCGGCTCCGATATCTGCGATCATTCGGGCTGCGGCGTTCGCCTGCGTTCGTCTTCGTGCGCCGCTCCTCATAAGGACCCCCATGACCGTAGCCCCGATCACGCTGCTTGGCCTCTCGTTCGCCACGCTCTTCGTCGCCGCCTTGCCCGTGGTGCTGTATCGGCGGCTGCGCCGTCGTTTCGCACTCGACTGGCGCGACACGATCACGGGCGTCGCCGTGTTCGCGCTGGCCGCGACCGTGATCGAGCGGGCGCTCAACGGCTACATGCTTCACGGGAATCCCGTAACTGCGGCCTGGCTCGCGCATCCGCTGGCTTTCATCGTCTATGGGGCGTTCGCAGCCGGCGTGTGCGAAGAGGTGGGCCGCTACATCGCGATGCGCGTGCTCGCGCGGCGCGCGCGCGGCGAGGCAGCCTTGCGGACCGCCGGGGATGCCACGGGTATCGGCTACGGCATCGGACATGGCGGGGCCGAGGCATGGCTCGTCGGCGTGCTCGTGCAACTGCAGTGGGTCGTGTTCGCCGTGCTCGCGAATCGCGGTCAGCTCGACGAGCATCTCTCCAACCTCACAATGGATTCCGTGCTGCGCGTGCATCTGATCCTGGCGAACCTGTCGCCGCTCTTCGCGCTCGTGTTCGCCGTCGAGCGTGCGGCGGCGTTCGTGTTTCAGATGGGTTTTTCGGTGTTGATGTGGCGCGGCGTGCGTGCGGGATGGAAGGGCATCCTGCCGGCCGCGATCGTCGTCCATGCGCTCACCGACGTGCCCGCCGCGATGTACCAGGCGCACATGCTGCCGCTTCTGCTGGTGGATGGCGTCTATGCCGCGGCCGCTATCGTGGTTGCAGTCGTTCTGTTTCGCGTGTGCCGGGCGCAATCGCGCGCGGCGCAGGCAGCGTGAGCCGGTTTCGACCGGCGCGTGTTCACAACTTTTTGTCGGCCCTGATGGAAACCTATCTGTTTGAATGTGCGAGTCCGGATTTCGAGGAACTGGCGCGTGTGATCGCCGACCTCTTTCCGGAGCAGACGCGTTTTACCGAGCAGCCCGCCGAAAACGGCACGCCGCTCTTGACGGTGCATTGGGTGGCGATGCGTTTCGGAGCGGCTGCGCGGCGCATGACGTTGACGGTTGCGATCGCCCCCGCGGCGCTTGCGCGCTATCGCGCGTTGCCCGCGCGGCTGCGCGGGCGCAGCTTCGCCGTACTGCGTGCCTACGTGGAAGCGACGATCGGATCGCTCGAAGAGCAGCACGCAAAAGGTGAGAGCGTGCCGCGCGAGGTGACGGTCGAACTCGATGAGGAGTTCGCGTGAAGCGCTTTGCCTGATCCGGTCAATCCGCGGGCCGATAGACCTTCGCGAAACGCTCGGCCCTGGCCACGCCGTAATCGCCGGGCGCGTACTGCATGACCCAGTCGCCTGCCTCGCCCGTGAGGCGGTCGCCGCCCGCGGACCGGGTGAGGGTGAATGGCTCGGTCATATGCTTCGCCAGCACGACCGTGGGGCGGTTGCGGTACGCGCCGGATTCGCCGTGCGCAAGTGCTGCGTCGGCAGGCACGTACTTCGCGTCGAAACGCTCGCGCGAGACCACCCAGCGCTCGCCCGTCGAGCCGGTGATGATCGCATCGCCGCGTGCGTAACGATTCGGGCCTTCGAGGCTCATCAGTTCGCCGGGTTCGGCCGCGAACGCCACGGCGACGGTTTCGTCCTTGACGACGCGCTGGGCGTCGGCGTCAGTGCGCAGGTCGAGTTGGGTGAGTTCAATCATGTTGGCGAAAGCGGACCTGCATCGATAAAAGCGTGTTCCGGATGAAGCGACGGCCGGGCAAGCTGCCCGGCCGTCGCGCGGCCCGCAAGGGTACCGCGAATCGGTCCGCCGCGCACGCCGTTTTGCGCGCGACTGCACGCTACGGCGAGCACTTGCGCCAGAATGGCGCCGACTTTACTCCGCTGCCGGCGCGCTGGCCTCCGCGGGGGCGCTCGCCGGCTTCGCGTGCATCCTGCGACGGTTCTGCGGACGCGGGCCGCGCATGCCGCCGCGTTGCTGGCCGTGGCGGAACGTCTGGTCCGCGATCGCCTTCTGGTCGGGCGAGAAGCTGTTGTAGAGCGGCTCGAATGCCGTGACGAGCTTCTGCATGTCCTCGGCGTGAGTCTGGGCGATCTGCGCGTACTGCTTCATGTCGTCGAGCGCGTTACGCGTGCTTTCGCTTTGCGTGCGCTGCATAACAAGATCGGACATGCTCTGGCTGTTGCTGCGCATCTGGTCCGCGAAAGTTTTCCACTGCGGCTCCTGCTCGGGCGTGATCTTCAGCGACGAATGCAGGAACGCGATGCGTTCCTCGACGTGCTCCCGATGCTGGGCGGCGTGCGCCTCCATGGCCGGCGATGCCGGTTCGGCCGGCGCCGCGGCGGTCTGCGCGAAGGCGCCGCTCATCGACAGCGCGGTGGCAAGGACGACGAAAGCTTTCTTCATTGTTGCTCCTTGGGTCGTTTCGTAGCGAGTTGGGCGAAATGCGGGGTGAAGTACGGCACGAGTTGCATCCGGTATTAGTACCACGATCCCGTCGCATTGCGTCCCGGACGCGACAACTGCTTACAAGTGAAACGCGGCAAAACCGCCGGATCTGCGCCCGAACAAACATCGGCCGGTTTTGGCCATTCGGCGACTTCATCCTTTCGATGCCTCCCGCGCCGCGCGGCGCGCGATAATGACGCCACTCCTGTTCGATCATTCATACGCCCATCGATGAGACCGCCGCGCCTCGACCAACTCGACGACCTCGACCGCAGCCTCGTCGCGCTGCTGCAGGAAAACGCGCGCGCGAGCGTCGCGAACCTCGCGCGCCAGCTCGGCGTCGCACGCACGACGGTGCTCGCGCGCATCGCGCGGCTGGAGCGCTCGCAGGTGATCGCGGGCTATGGCGTGCGGCTCGGCCAGGACGTGCTCGACGCGAGCCTGCAGGCGTGGGTCGGCCTGATCATCGCGCCGAAGCATGGCGCGGACCTGCTCAAGCGCCTCGGCAAGATGCCCGAGGTGCAGTTGCTGTGCGCCGTCAGCGGCGAATACGACTACGTCGCGTGGCTGCGCGCCGAAACGCCGGACCGACTGAACGATCTGCTCGACCAGATCGGCGGCATGCCGGGCGTCGAGCGGACCACAACGTCCATCGTGCTCGCGCGCAAGATCGACCGCGGGATCGTAGCGGGCTGAAGCCGCTGCATACCGGCAACGCTCGTTTCGGCGAATCGTCGAAATATTTCGTCGAAGTGTCGAAAACTGCGGTCGAAACGCAGCACTTTGCGTCTATGAACCGTTTTTGCACCTCCCTAGACTGTCCGTAGCGGGCGCGTCCCGTCCCCGGACCATAGAACAAAGGAGATGCAAAATGAAAGTCGCGATTGCCGGCGCCGGCCTGATCGGCCACACCATTGCTCACATGCTGCGCGAGACGGGGGACTACGAGGTGACGGCCCTCGACCGCGACGCGAAGGCGCTCGAAAAACTCGCCGCGGACGGCATCGCCGTCGAGCGCGTCGATTCGGCCGATGCCGCCGCCATGCGCCGCGCGCTGTCCGGACACGACGTGCTGGTGAATGCGCTGCCGTACTTCCTCGCGGTGAACGTGGCGTCGGCGGCGAAGGGCGCGGGCGTTCACTATTTCGACCTCACCGAGGACGTGCGCGCGACCCACGCGATCCGCACGCTCGCCGAAGGCGCCGATCAGGTCTTCATGCCGCAATGCGGTCTCGCGCCGGGCTTCATCGGCATCGCGGCGAATGCGCTCGCGAGCCGCTTCACCGAGATCCGCGACGTCAAGATGCGCGTCGGCGCCTTGCCGCAGTTCCCGACCAACGCGCTCAAATACAACCTGACCTGGAGCGTGGACGGTCTCATCAACGAATATTGCCAGCCGTGCGACGCGATCCGCGACAGCCGCCTGCAATCGGTGCAGCCGCTTGAGGGCCTCGAACACTTCTCGCTCGACGGCGTGGAGTACGAAGCGTTCAACACATCGGGCGGACTCGGCACGCTGTGCGAGACGCTCGCGGGGCGCGTCGAATCGCTCGACTACAAGTCGGTGCGCTATCCCGGTCATCGCGTATTGATGCAATTGCTGCTCGAAGACCTGCGCCTTGCCTCCGACCGCGACACGCTCAAGTCGATCCTGCGCCGCGCCGTGCCCTCGACCGGGCAGGACGTCGTGCTGATCTTCCTGACCGTCACGGGCATGCGCGACGGTCAACTCGTCCAGGAAGTGTTCACGCGCAAGATCTTCGCGAAGACGGTATGCGGCGTGCCGATGAGCGCGATCCAGATCACCACCGCGGGCGCGATGTGTGCCGTGCTCGACCTGTTCCGCGAAAAAGCGCTGCCGCAGAAGGGCTTCGTGCGGCAGGAGCAGGTGTCGCTCGCGCAGTTCCTCGCGAACCGCTTCGGTCAGGTGTACGAAGGCGCCACGCTCGATACCGGCGCGTTCGCGCACGCGGTCTGAGACGTCGTCGCAGGCGGTGTCGACCGGGTCTCAGCCCGGCGGCATCGTCTGCGCCGTCTGCACGATGCGCTGCAAGAGCGCGTCGTAATCGGCTTCGCTGGGTGACGTGTTGTCGAAAACGATGAGCCCGTCGCACTGCGCGCCCGACGGCACGAAACGGCGCTGCCGGTACTCATCCCAGTGGGCGAGTTTGTAGGCGTCGTTTGGATTGCCGCGCGCGACGATGCGCTTGTGGGCCGTGTCTTCCGAGGTCAGCACCCAGACCACGGCGATCCCCACCGACGGCCCGATGTCGAGCCACGCGCGGTCGAAGAGCCGCCGGTCGCGGATTTCACGCGAGAGCGGTCCCACGACGATCGCGCTGACGCCGAGTTCGATGTTTTCGCGAGCGGTGTCGATGAGCCCCTGGTACTCGGGGTCGCGCAGATGCTGGAGGAAGAGGGGACTGTCGCGGTCGTTCGGGTCGTGCGTGAGCGCGCCCATCGCGGCGGCGCTGTAGCGGCCGTACAGCGTGTCCTTGTCGAGCAGGCAGAACGCTTCGCCCGTGGCGCGGCCGAGCGGGCCGATCAGGCGTTTCGCGAGGGTCGTCTTGCCAGTGCCGGCGTGGCCGCACAAGAATACGAGGCGCGTCACGAACGACGGCTCCCGGTGTCCCCGCCGCGGCGGTTCGCGAACGTGCGGTTCACGTCCGGCGATATCGCGTCGATGACGGCGATGCCGGGTATCCGCGAGCAGTGCCACATAGTTCGATTCTCCTTGTCGTGAGGGGCGGCGTGTGCCCCATGAAACCTGTACCACCGATGATGGCCGGTATGGGTGCGCCGCGCAAGGCGGCGCAAGGCGGCGCGGGGTCGCGCAAGCGCGCGATGCGCCGTACCACCCGCGCGTATGATGGCCGCACGGGGAGACGGCAGCCCCGGAAAGTCGTCCGGGAAGCAGACTGGCCGACCGGTACAGACAGGGGAAGCGTTCATGCCTACGCACGCGTTCCGTGCCTTGTTCACGCCCGCAGCCAACGCAGCAAATGCGCGCCGTTGCGCTCCCGGCAGATCGCGCGCCGTGGCGGTCGCCACGTTTGCCATGATCGCCGTGCTGGCGCTCGCCAGCTGCGCCGAATCACCCGCGACGCCCCTGCCGTTCAAGCCCGTACCAACCGGGCGCCTTTTGCTGCCTGGCTATGCGCAACCGGGTGAAGGGCTCGTCGCGGTGGACGTGCGGCGCGAACGCACGAGCAACCTGATCGTCGAGTTTCGCGACGCACCGCTCTACATCGACGGCCAGCGGGTCACCGGTCTGATGAACGGCGAGCACGTCGTGCTGTACCTGCCGCCGGGCGTCCACCGTATCGGCGTGACGACGCAGTTCGACCCCGTGGTCGAGATCCGCTTCGTGGTGGATCCGCGCTATACGAACCGCGCGAGCGTGTCGTTCGACCAGGATCACCGGATCATGATCAGGCGGGTCGCGCCGTGACGTCTGCGCGGCTTGCTCCAGATGGCCAACCGGGCGCCCGGCGCGGCGCCTGTCGTTGAAGCCCCCTATACTGGCGAACCGCGTCGACGAACGTCATCGACCAACGGCGTTGACGCGCCGCGCTGACGAACCGGATCGACGCCGGCATCCACCTCCAGGCGGGCTTCGCCCGCCGCCGGGACGAAAGAGATATGCTGATCAATTGCGCCGCGTATCAAAGCGGCAAGAAACTGGGCGATATCGCGGTCGAGAACATCAGCGACTACCTCGCCCGCCCCGAGTGCTTCGTCTGGGTCGCGCTCAAGGACCCGGGCGACGCCGAGATGGCCGCCATGAAGGAGGAGTTCGGCCTGCATTCGCTCGCGATCGAGGACGTTGTGAGAGGCGGCCAGCGGCCGAAGATCGAGGATTACGGCGACACGCTCTTCGCGGTCCTGCACACGATCGAGACGGGCGACGACGGCGAGCTGATCATCGGGCAGGTGAACATCTTCGCGGGGCCGAACTTCGTGCTCTCGGTGCGCCACGTCGCGCAGCAGGGCTTTCGGGACGTGCGCGCGCGCTGCGAGCGCGAACCGGAGTTGCTCAAGCAGGGCGCGGGCTTCGTGCTCTACGCGCTGATCGACAGCGTCGTCGACCGGTACATGCCGGTGGTCGAGGCGCTCTCGGAAGAGGTCGAGGAACTCGAGGACCGCATCTTCGACAAGCACGACCTCGCGAGCTCGCGCGCGATCATCGAGGATCTCTATTCGCTCAAACGCCGTCTCGTGATCCTCCAGCATCACACGACGCCGCTCGTGGACGCGGTGGGCAAGCTCGTCGGCGGGCGCGTTCCGCCGGTCTGCTCGGGCATGCAGGCGTATTACCGCGATGTCTACGACCACCTCGTGCGCGTGTCCAACATGATCGAGGCGCGCCGCGACATGATCGTCACGGCGATCCAGGTGAACCTCGGCATGATCTCGCTCGCCGAGGGCGAGGTGACCAAGCGGCTCGGCTCGTTCGCGGCGCTCTTCGCCGTGCCGACCATGATTGCGGGTATCTACGGGATGAACTTCGTGTCGATTCCGGAGCTGCATTTCCGCTTTGGCTACCCGATCTGCCTCGCCGTGATGGTGACCATCGATATGATCCTGTACTTTTTCTTCCGCCGCTCCGGGTGGCTCTGAGTCCGCTGAACCCGCGCTTAATCCGTATGGAGCCCGCGCCCGAAACCCCCGAAAAGTAAACGAACAAATCCGGGAGGTAGCCGCGCGCGGCCGGCGCGCGAGCCATGGGCCGCGACAACGCGACGCTATCCCGGCAGGGCCGCATGCGGACCATCCTTAACGTTTGCTGAGGTTTGCCGAAAATAGGGCTCAAGAAATACGGCTTCCGGCCGTTATGCGTAACGTGAAGGAGAGCAGTGCGCCCGACGGGAGAGCGAGCGGGCGTGCTGCGCTTCGCATGCCACTGCCCGGATGCCACGCGTACCGCGCGTGCCGGCGGCACGGCGTTGCGGGGAGCGACCATTTCCGCAACGCCGTGCCCGCGGTGGCAGACAGGCTGTGCAGCGCGACGCGGCCGCAACAGGCAGCAAACGAGGCAGGAGCAATAAAAAGATGGCGACGATCAAGGATGTGGCCGCCGTGGCGGGGGTGTCGTTCACTACGGTGTCTCACGTGGTGAACAATTCCCGGCCAGTGTCGGCCGATGTTCGGACCAAGGTCGAGCGCGCGATCCGCGAGCTGCACTACGTGCCGTCGGCGGTGGCGCGCTCGCTCAAGGCGCGTTCGACCGCGACGATCGGACTGCTGGTGCCGAACGGCACAAATCCGTATTTCGCGGAACTGGCGCGCGGCGTCGAGGACGGCTGCGCGCAGAAGGGCTATTGCGTGTTCTTCTGCAACTCGGACGACGATCCGGTCAAGCAGCGCAGCTATCTGCGCGTGCTGCAGGAGAAACGCATCGACGGGCTGATCGTGGCGTCGGCCGGCGACGACGCGGTGCTCGCGTCGACACTCGCCGACACGCGCGAGCCGTTCGTCGTGGTGGACCGCAACATCGAGGGCCTCAGCGCCGATCTCGTGCAGATCGACCACGAGCGCGGCGCATGGCTCGCAACGCGGCATCTGATCGAACTGGGCCACTCGCGCATCGGCTGCATCATGGGGCCGGTTTCGACGGCGGTGAGCGCGATGCGCGTGCACGGCTTCCTGCGCGCGATGGCCAGCCGCGGCATGGAGATCGCGCCGGGCGCGATCGTCGAGAGCGACTTCACGGCCCCGGGCGGCTACCGTGCCGCGGCGCAGTTGTTCAACGCCGTGCATCCCACGGCGATCTTCGCCTGTAGCGACATGATGGGCATCGGCGCACTGCGCGCCGCGGCCGAGCGCGGCCTTTCGGTGCCGGACGACTGCTCGATCATCGGCTTCGACGACATCGAGTTCGGCCGCTTCACGTGGCCCGCGCTCTCGACGGTCGGCCATTCGGTGCGCGCGCTCGGCGAAATGGCGGCGCTCACGCTGATCGAGCGCATTTCGGGCGGCGCCGACGCGAGCCCCCCGGGGCGCCGGCATGTGATGGTGCCGCGGCTTATCGTGCGAGAATCGACTGGACCCCTGCCCGGCGCGGTGGGCGACGACCGGTTCTCGACCCAGGGCGCCTTGTTCGACAGGGTGCATGAAGGGGTGAGCGCAGGAGCGCCTGCGCGAGCGGCTGACCGCGTACCCGAAGGGGCGGCTTGAAGGGGTGCCTGCAAGGGCCCGTGAAGGGGCTATGAACGGGCTGCTTGAACGTGACGTCTGAAGCGGGTGACGTTTGAAACGGTCCGCGAAAATGGGCGCTGCGACGAACGCCGCGCCGTCCGGCGCATTGCCTTGAAGCAGGAGCGACGGTGGTTACCCAGACACTGAGCCAGCCCGCACGCGGACGCGTCGCGGTGGTCGGCAGCCTGAACATGGATCTCGTCGTGCGAGCGCCGCGTCTGCCGCATCCCGGCGAAACGCTCGCGGGCAGCGCGTTCGCGCAGGTGCCGGGCGGCAAGGGCGGCAACCAGGCCGCCGCCGCCGCGCGGCTCGGCGCGCAGGTCGCGATGATCGGCAGCATCGGCGCCGATGCCAACGGCGAACTGCTGCGCGCGGGACTGGTCGCGGAAGGCGTCGATTGCGCCGCGCTGGAAACGTCGCCGCAGGCGCCGACAGGCGTGGCGCTGATCGTCGTCGACGATGCGAGCCAGAACGCGATCGTCATCGTCGCCGGCAGCAACGGCGAGGTGACGCCCGACACAATCGCCCGGCACGAAGCGGTGCTGGCGCACGCCGACGTGGTGGTCTGCCAGCTCGAAACGCCGCCTGCCGCCGTGCATGCGGCGCTCGCCGCCGCGAAGCGGCTCGGGAAGACCACGATCCTCAATCCCGCACCGGCCACCGGAGCGTTTCCGCCCGGCTGGCTGTCGCTCGCGGACTACCTCGTACCCAACGAACTCGAAGCCGCGGCGCTCACGGGCCTGCCGGCAAGCACGCCCGACGACGCCGCGCGCGCCGCACTGGCGCTGCGCAGCCGGGGCGCGCGCGACGTGATCGTGACGCTCGGCGCCCAGGGCGTCTGCGCGCTGCTTGGGCAGACGCCGCCCGTGCATTGGCCGGCGCCGCGTGTTGCGGCCATCGATACGACCGCCGCGGGCGACACGTTTATCGGCGCGTTGGCCGCGCGCCTGGCGGCCGGCATCGCGGCGCCCGAGGCGGTGCAGTTCGCGTTGCGGGCGGCGTCGGTCTCCGTGACGCGCGCGGGCGCACAACCTTCCATTCCTCGCTTCGACGAAGTGCCGGACTAGCTCCTGCTGTTGCCGCCCGACGCTCGTACTCAGGCGCTCGCGCGATTCGGTGCTATTTTTCATGCGAGATCAGGCGATCCGTCCGCGGCTTGATAAAAATCCTGATCGATACGATGCGCGCAAGCGCCGCATCAAGCACCTTCGCGGGGCGCGAGCCTGGGGCGCCGCGCTCGTGCCGCCGCATCGGGCACACCCTCAGCCGACCCGCTCACGCTCACGCCGCCAAGCCGCTGCCTGGCCGCCGCTTTTTCGTTCCGCTCGGTGGGGACCCGCACGCTGCGGCCACGCAGTTACGGTAAATTGAGGGGCGCTGTCATGAGCGCGGCCGCGGCGGCGCGGTACACTGCCGCGTCGCGATCCGGGCGCAGGCTTCGAGGCTCATCTGGCGCGCACCCCTTGACGGTGGGGACGACCTCCGACGAGACAGCCCTCGGCGCGACGACACCCAGGCGACACCCGAGTCCGCCGGCCCTCCCGTGCCGGTCGTGTGTGACAGAACAAAAGGATCCAGACATGATGCATGACCAACTCGCGCAACGGCTGGTGAATGCGCGTCGCCAGCATCAACTGATCGGCGCGGTGGCGCCCGAGCGCCTGCCGCCCGATGCGGCGACGGCCTACGCGGTCCAGCAGGCGGTGATCGCGGGCCTCGGCACGACCACGGGCGGCTGGAAGGTCGGCGCGCGTGCGCCGGGCGGCCCGGCGTCGGGTGCGCCGATTCCCGCGCCGCTCGTCTACAGATCGCCCGCGCGCCTCGAGCGGCAGGCGTTCTTCCGCGTGCTGGTCGAACTTGAGATCGCATTCCGCTTCGCCGAACCCATCACACCGCGCGCCGATGCCTACGCGCGCGACGAAGTGCTCGCGAAGGTCGGACAGATCCTGCCGGCGATCGAGATCGTCGATAGCCGCTTCGCCGAATGGCCGAACGTCGCGCCACTCGCGCAGCTCGCCGATGCGCAGAACAACGGCGCACTCGTGACCGGCCATGCGCTGCCGTACAGTGCGCTCGCGCGCTCGTTTGACTTCGTCGTGCCCGAGCTCGAACTGACGTTCGACGGCGCGTCGCTCGTGCCCGAGACGCCAGGCAATCCGGCGGGCGACCCGCGCGAATTGCTGGTGTGGTTCGTCAACCATTGCGCGGCCATGGGCATCACGATCGAATCCGAGTGGACGGTGACCACGGGGACCTACGTCGGCGCGCATCGCATCAATGCGCCAGGGTTGCTGCACGGTCACATCGATGGGCTCGGCGAAGTGGAGGTCGAGTTCGTCTGAAGCGCGGGGCGCTGCCGCGCTCCGGTATGTAACAGGAACAACCAGGGGGCAAGCCGTCTGCGCAGCGCGCGACGGCTTTTTTCTTTTGCGCGCGCCTGGCTCATTGCCCGCGCAAGCTGTCGCGACTGCCAGTTTTGCCCGGCGCAGGCGCCACCCAAACACCGCAAAAACACCGCAAAAAAGCCACCACTGTCGTCATGGACAGCCGGGCAGCGCGATTGCGGTGAATGCGTGGCAGGTCACCGACACATGTGCAACGCGCGTGTAAAACGGGAAAAAAATAAACGGTGACACGCAGCGACAACAGCACCGAAAAACGCGGTGTCGCGGTAGACGATGGGCGCGCTCGCGTTCGAAGAAAAGACGTTCTGCGCAGTGCAGCGTGAACGAACGCTGCAAGTCAGGTACCGGGGCTATTGGATATCGGGCATCGGGTCTGCCCGGAGGTGAGTCGTGGGTCTGCGCGGGGTCTGCGCGATCGTGCGGCCTGAATATTGCGCGACCCGGGAATTCGATTGTACGGCGAGCCCCGCCGCACACAAAGGACTCTTTCGCCTCGGCCATCAGGCGCGATTAATCTGTGAAAAATAATTCAAAAGGGTTTAGGATGAATTCGAGCGATGTCGTTTCCGATGGGCGCGCCGCGCACGACATCGGTCGCAGATCTAGCGAGGAGGTAGCATGGATATCTACAGCAGCTTCGCGACCCGCTTCGAAAAAACGCGAGAGGAAGAACTCTCGCTTGAGGAGTATCTCGCGCTCTGCAAAGAAGATCCCAGTGCGTACGCCACCGCTGGCGAACGCATGCTGACCGCAATCGGCGAACCCGAACAGATCGACACCCGTCACGATCCCCGTCTGTCGCGCATCTTCGCGAACAAGGTCATCAAGGTTTATCCCGCGTTCCGCGAGTTCTACGGCATGGAGGACGTGATCGAGCAGGTGGTCGCGTATTTCCGCCACGCAGCGCAGGGCCTCGAAGAAAAGAAGCAGATTCTCTATTTGCTCGGCCCGGTGGGCGGCGGCAAGTCCTCGATTGCAGAGTGCCTCAAGCAGCTCATGGAGCGCGTGCCGTTCTATGCGATCAAAGGATCGCCCGTGAACGAGTCGCCGCTCGGTCTCTTCGATTACGACGAAGACGGCCCCATTCTCGAAGAGCAATACGACATTCCGCGCCGCTATCTGAAGAGCGTTCTCAGCCCCTGGGCCGTCAAGCGTCTTCACGAATACAACGGCGATATCCGCAAGTTCCGCGTGGTGCGCCGCTATCCGTCGATCCTGCGGCAGATCGGTATTGCGAAGACCGAGCCGGGGGACGAGAACAATCAGGACATCTCCTCGCTCGTCGGCAAGGTCGACATCCGCAAGCTCGAACAGTACGCGCAGGACGACGCCGACGCTTACAGCTACTCCGGCGGCCTGTGCCTCGCGAATCAAGGTTTGCTCGAATTCGTCGAAATGTTCAAGGCGCCGATCAAGGTGCTGCATCCGCTGCTCACCGCGACGCAGGAAGGCAATTTCAAGGGCACCGAAGGATTCGGTGCGATTCCGTTTAACGGCATCATACTTGCGCACTCGAACGAGTCCGAGTGGAAGGCGTTCCGCAACAACCGCAACAACGAGGCGCTGCTCGACCGGATTTTCGTCGTGAAGGTGCCGTACTGCCTGCGCTACTCGGAAGAGATGAAGATCTACGAGAAGCTGCTGCGCAATTCGTCGCTGGCCAATGCCGTGTGCGCGCCCGGTACGCTCAAGATGATGGCGCAATTTTCCGTGCTCACGCGTCTGCAGGAGCCGGAGAATTCGAGCCTCTTTTCGAAGATGCAGGTCTACGACGGCGAAAACCTCAAGGACACCGATCCAAAGGCGAAGTCGTATCAGGAGTACCGCGACTTCGCGGGCGTCGACGAAGGCATGAACGGCGTCTCCACGCGCTTCGCGTTCAAGATTCTTTCGCGCGTGTTCAATTTCGATTCGACGGAAGTGGCCGCGAATCCGGTGCACCTGATGTACGTGCTCGAACAGCAGATCGAGCGCGAGCAGTTTCCGCCGGAGACGGAACAAAAATTCCTGTCGTTCGTTAAGGATGTATTGGCCTCGCGTTACGCCGAGTTCATCGGCAAGGAGATCCAGACCGCTTACCTCGAATCGTATTCGGAGTACGGACAGAACATATTCGACCGCTATGTCACGTATGCCGACTTCTGGATTCAGGACCAGGAGTTCCGCGACCACGACACGGGCGAGAGTTTCGACCGCGCGGCGCTCAATGCCGAACTGGAGAAAATCGAGAAGCCTGCGGGCATCAGTAATCCCAAGGACTTCCGCAACGAGATCGTGAACTTCGTGCTGCGCGCGCGCGCGGCGAATGCCGGCAAGAATCCGGCCTGGATCAGCTACGAGAAGTTGCGCGTGGTGATCGAGAAGAAGATGTTCTCGAATACGGAAGAACTTTTGCCGGTCATCTCGTTCAATGCGAAAGGATCGGCGGAAGAGCAGCGCAAGCATGAAGACTTCGTCAACCGCATGGTGGCGAAGGGCTATACGCCGAAGCAGGTACGGTTGCTCTGCGACTGGTATCTGCGGGTGCGCAAGTCGTCATGAACGACATGGCTTTACCGTCCGTGCGCGGCAACGCCTGTGTTGCAGGGCGGCGCGCGCGGACTTCCGGCGGGACGCGGACCGCATGGCCGTAAGCGCGAAGAAGACGGCTGGCGGCGCGTGCGCAAAGCGCGCCGTGCCTCGCCATTCGAAACTCGAGCGGGAGACTGGATGTGCTTCATCAAATCATCGACCGCAGGCTGGCCGGCAAGAACAAGAGCATTGCAAACCGCGAGCGCTTTCTGCGCCGCGTGAAAAACTATATTCGTCACGCCGTCTCGGAAGCGGTGCGTGACCGCAGCATCAAAGATATACAAAAGAACCAGAGCATCACGATTCCGCGCAAGGACATCGCCGAACCGTCGTTCCGGCACGGTCCTGGCGGGCGGCGCGAGATGATCCATCCCGGCAACGAGGAGTACGTGCGCGGCGACCGCATACCGCGTCCGCAAGGCGGCTCGGGCGGCGGCGGAAGCCAGGCGAGCAACGAGGGCGAAGGGCAGGACGACTTCGTGTTCGAGCTTTCGCGCGAAGAGTTCATGCAGTACTTCTTCGACGACCTTGAACTGCCGCGCCTCGTCAAAACCCATCTGATGGCCGTGCCGACGTGGAAGAGCATCCGCGTGGGCTGGGCGGCCGAGGGCACGCCGAACAACATCGACGTCGTGCGTTCGCTGCGCAGCGCGCTCGGGCGCCGCATTGCGCTCGGCGCGCCACTCGTCAACGAACTTCACAAATTCGAAGAACAGCTCGAAGCGCTCAACGCCGACCCGGCCGACCGGCGCGAAGAAATTCGCGTGCTCGAAGAGCAGATCCATCATTTGCGCGGCCGCATCTGGCGCATTCCTTTCATCGATCCCTTCGATCTGCGTTACGTGAATCGCGTAAAGCAGCCGCAGCCGTCGAGCCAGGCCGTCATGTTTTGTCTGATGGATGTTTCGGGTTCGATGGACGAGCAGCGCAAGGATCTTTCCAAACGATTTTTCATCCTGCTGTATCTGTTCCTCAAGCGCAATTACGAGCGCATCGAGGTCGTGTTCATCCGTCACCACACGCGCGCCGAAGAGGTCGATGAAGACACGTTCTTCCATTCGACCGAGAGCGGCGGCACGGTCGTTTCGAGCGCGCTGGAGTTGATGAAAGAGGTGATCGAAGACCGTTATTCGCCGACCGACTGGAACATCTACGGGGCCCAGGCATCGGACGGCGACAACTGGACTGACGATTCACCGAAGTGCAAGAAGATCCTCGCTGATGACATCCTGACGAAGGTGCGCTATTTTGCGTATATCCAGGTGACGCCGGAAGAGCAGAATCTCTGGCTCGAATACGCGCAACTGGCACTCATCGAACCGCATCTGGCGATGAAGAAAGTCGACACCGCGGCGGACATCTACCCGGTTTTCCGGGAGCTTTTCGAAAAGCAGGTGGAAACATCATGACGACGCGCCACTTGCATAATGAGGCGCGCGGCTATCAGCCGGAGCGCCGGAAGACCGGTGGCCACGAAAAAGGGCAGCATGGCGTGAAGGAGGACGCTGCCGGTGAACGGGGCCATGGCGCCGAGCCGGAGCGCGGGCAACGCCAGCGAGAGGACGTGCAGATGAACATAGCTGACCGACGACCGTTGCCGTGCCCCTCGGACTGGACCTTCGAACTGATCGAGGAGTACGACACGCACATCTCGCACGTTGCTGAACAATACGAACTGGACGTCTATCCGATCCAGCTCGAATTGATCAGCGCCGAGCAGATGATGGACGCCTACGCATCGGTCGGCATGCCGGTGAACTATCGGCACTGGTCGTTCGGCAAACACTTCCTTTCCACCGAGAAAAGCTATCGGCGCGGCCAGATGGGGCTCGCGTACGAGATCGTCATCAACTCGAATCCGTGCATCGCATATCTCATGGAAGAGAACACGATGACGATGCAGGCGCTCGTCATCGCGCACGCGGCGTACGGTCACAATTCGTTTTTCAAGGGCAATTATCTGTTCCGTCTCTGGACGGACGCGCACGCGATCGTCGACTACCTCGTCTACGCGAAGAACTACATCGCCGAATGCGAGGAGCGCTTTGGGCTCGATCGCATCGAGGAATTGCTCGACTCCTGCCACGCGCTGATGAACTACGGCGTGGACCGTTACAAACGTCCGCAGAAATTGTCGCTCGAACGCGAGGCGGCCATGCGCCGCGAACGCGCGGCATATCTGCAGTCGCAGGTCAACGATTTGTGGCGCACGCTCCCCGCGAAGCATCAGCCGGTCGCGGAAGAGGTGGAGGAGCGCTTTCCGCCCGAGCCGCAGGAAAACCTGCTTTATTTCGCCGAAAAGAATGCGCCGCTCCTCGAACCGTGGGAGCGCGAAGTGATTCGCATCGTGCGGAAGATCGGTCAGTACTTCTATCCGCAGCGGCAAACGCAGGTCATGAACGAAGGATGGGCCACGTTCTGGCATTACACGCTGCTCAATACGCTTTACGCGCAGGGCAAGCTCGAAGACGGCTTCATGATGGAGTTTCTGCACTCGCACAGCAACGTGGTGTATCAGCCGCCCGTCACGAAACCCTATTACAGCGGCATCAATCCGTATGCGCTGGGCTTTTCGATGATGAGGGACATCCGGCGCATCTGCGAAAACCCCACCGATGAAGACCGCAAGTGGTTCCCCGAACTTGCGGGCAGTCCATGGCTCAAGTCGCTGCACTACGCGATGCGCAATTTCAAGGACGAGAGCTTCGTCGCGCAATATCTCTCGCCGCATCTGATCCGCGAAATGCGGCTTTTTTCCGTACTCGACGACGACATGCGCGACGCGCTCGAAGTCTCGGCGATCCACGACGAGAGCGGCTACCAGTATGTGCGTCAGGCGCTTTCGCGGCAGTACGACATGCATCACCGCGAGCCGAACATTCAGGTGTGGTCGGTCAATACGCGCGGCGACCGCAGTCTCACGCTGCGTCACTTCATGAGCGACAACCGCCATCTCTCCGGCGACACCGATGAAGTGCTGCGTCACATGGCGAGGCTATGGCAGTTCGACGTGTATCTGGAGAGCGTCGACGAGAACGGCACCGTGCGCAAGCGCTACGAGTGCCGTTATATGCCGCCGCCGGTGAGGGCGTAGCGGCGCTGGCCGCCTCGCGCGTACCGTCAAGGCCAGCCTGCGGGCTGGCCTTTTTCGTTTTCGCCTTGCCAGGTCGCGTAGCGCGGAGCGCGCGACGGCGCTACCATACGCGCTTTTCGCAATCTGTCGAAACTGACTGGAGGAGCATGGGCGGATGCAGGCATTCAAAGGACCGCTCTATGGCATTTGAACCCTTCAAGGGCGTGCGTCCCTTGAGCCGCGCGTCGGTGCTGCGCGACACGCGGGCGGGCGTGATGCTCGCCTTCATGAATATCCCGCAGTTGCTCGGTTACGCGCGCATCGCGGGGATGCCCGGCGTGACCGGCCTCTACACGGGCTTTCTGCCGGTCGTTGCGTTCGCGCTGTTCGGCGCGTCGCGGCATCTCGTCGTCGCTGCCGATTCGGCCACGGCCACGATCTTCGCGAACCGTCTTTCGACGATGGCCGCGCCCGCTAGCGCCGGATACATCGCGCTCGCAGGCATGACCGCGCTGCTCACTGCGATCATGCTGCTGATCGCGCGCGTCTTTCGCCTCGGCTTTCTGGCCGACTTTCTCTCGCGCACCGTGCTGGTCGGTTTCCTCACGGGTGTCGGCGTGCAGGTCGGCATTGCGATGCTCGGCGACATGCTCGGCATCGCCGTGACGTCGCGCCGTACCGTCGTGCAGGTTCGCGAGATCGTCACTCAATTGCCGCGCGTGAACGTGCTGGCCTTGGGCATCGCGGCGTGCGTCGTTGCGCTAATCCTGATCTTCAAACACTACCGTCCGAACTGGCCCGTGTCGCTCGTCGCCGTGGTCGGCGGCATCGTCGCGAGCGCGACGCTGCACCTCGCCGCGCAGGGCCTCGCCGTGATCGGGCCGGTCGCGAGCGGTTTGCCGCCCCTCGTTTTTCCCGCCGTCGACTGGTTTCAGATGATCGATCTGCTGCAGGTGTCGGCGGCGTGCTTCGTCATCATCGTCGCGCAGAGCGCCGCGACGAGCCGCGTGTTCGCCGAGCGTCACGGCGAGCGCGTCGACGAGGATGCCAATCTGCTCGGGCTCGCCGCAGCGAACGCGGCCGCGGCGCTGGGCGGCGCATTCGTCGTCAACGGCAGCCTCACGCAGACCGCCATGGCCGACGATGCAGGCGCGCGCGGCCAGTTCGCGCAACTCGTGTTCGCAGGCGTCGTGCTCGTGGTGCTGCTGTTCCTCGGCCACTGGCTGCAATACCTGCCGCACTGCGTGCTGGCCGCGATCGTCTTCACCATCGCGGTGGGGCTCGTCCATGTGCGGCAGATGCTCGACATTCGCCGCGAAAGCCCCGGCGAATTCCTGCTCGCATTGACGACCACGCTGGCCGTGGTCGTGGCCGGCGTGGAAAACGGCATCCTGATCGCAATCGGGCTTTCCCTGCTTCGTCACGTGCGCCACAGCTACCGGCCGCACACGATGGTGCTGATGCCCAACGAGCAGGGCCGTTGGCAGCCCGAACCGTCGCGGCCAGGCATGGAGACCGCGCCCGGTCTGATCGTCTACCGCTTCGGCGCCGACCTGTTCTACGCGAACGATCATCGGTTTGTCGACGAGGTGCGGTCCCTCGTCGACCGTGCTCCAGCGCCGGTGCACTGTTTCGTCATCGACGCGGCCGCCATCACGGACCTCGATTATTCGGCAGGCCGCTCGGTGAACGATCTGTGCGAGGCGCTTTCGAAGCGCGGCGTCAAAGTGGTTTTCGGCCGCGTGAACCGCTATTTGCGCTCGGATATGGACCGGCATGGCATCACGCCCGTGATCGGCGTCGAAAATCTCTACGCGACACTGCACGAAGCGCTCGCCGCCGTGCGACCCGATCTCCCGATTCATTCCGAAGATTGAATGCACGGTGCCGCGAATATTCGCGGTCATCGTCATGCCGCGTTTCTGAATGCCCGCGCGTACGTTGTGGTAAGCGCCGTGGTAAGCAAACATCGGCGGGTCCAGACAAACCCTGATTGCACCGCCGATTTCTCCGCTGCTATCGTGCGCCTCAAGCGTGCGAAAGCGCTTTCATCCCTTCCCGGCGCGGGTGCCGCGTACACTCGACCGACGATTTCGCGCAGGAGCTTTCGTGACACATGATCCGGCGGCTTCGCCGCATTCTGCTTTCGCCGCAACGTCCGATGAGAACGTTTTCGCAACGCCCGCCGGGTCGTCGCTGTGGCGGCGCGATTTCCTGCTCGGCGCGGCAACAGCGTCGTACCAGATCGAGGGCGCCGTTGCCGAGGATGGCCGCCTCCCGTCCATCTGGGACACATTCAGCGCGACGCCGGGCAAGGTGCTCGCAGGCGACACCGGCGCGCTCGCGTGCGATCACTACCACCGCTGGGAAGCGGATCTCGATCTCCTCGAAAGCCTGAATTTCGAAGCCTATCGTTTCTCGATTGCGTGGCCGCGCGTGATGGACGCGGCGGGCCGCCCGAACGCCCGAGGCATCGACTTCTACAAGCGCATCGTCGAGCGCCTCAAAGAGAAGGACCTACGCGCGTTCGCGACGCTTTATCACTGGGACCTGCCGCAACATCTGCAAGACCGCGGCGGCTGGCTCAATCGCGACACGGCTTATCGCTTTGCCGACTATGCCGACCTCATGAGCCGCGAACTCGTGGGCCTCGTCGACGGGTGGATGACGCTGAACGAACCGTGGTGCTCCGCGTATCTCGGCTATGGCAACGGCCATCACGCGCCGGGCCTCGCGGATGGCCGCTATGCGACGCAGGCCATGCATCATCTGCTGCTCGGGCACGGGCTCGCGATGGACGTGCTGCGCGCGAACGATCCGGGCTCGAAGAAAGGCATCGTCGCGAACGTGGGCCGCGGCACGCCGAATGCTTCGTCGGCCGCCGACGCGCGCGCCGCGCATCTGTTCGAGGTGCAGCACAACGCGTGGATTCTCGATCCGCTGCTGCGCGGCCACTATCCGCAGGACCTGTTCGAATTGTGGCCCGGCACCGAACCGTTGGTGCTCGACGGCGACATGCGTACGATCTCCGCGCCACTCGATTTCCTCGGCATCAACTACTATTTCCGCACCAACGTAAAGAGCGATGGCGCGCATGGGTTCGTCGAGGTGCCGCTCGATGGCGTCGAGCGCACGCAGATGGGCTGGGAAGTCTACCCGGACGGCCTGCGCGATCTGCTCATCGGTTTTCGCAAAAGCTACGACAACCTGCCGCCCATCTACATCACGGAGAACGGGATGGCGTCGGACGATCGCGTGATCGAAGGCCGCGTGAACGACACGCAGCGGATTGCGTTCCTCGAACGCCACCTCGCAGCGGTCGATGCCGCGATCAAGGCAGGCGTGGACGTGCGCGGCTATTTCGTGTGGTCGCTGCTCGACAACTTCGAATGGGCGTTCGGCTATGAACGGCGCTTTGGCGTCGTCCATGTCGATTACAACACGCAAGCACGCACGCCCAAGCGCAGCGCCGAATGTCTCGCGCGTTTCATTGCGGAGCGGCGCACGCGCGGTACAGCTTAGTGCGCCTGCGCATCGTGCCGGGACGTGGTTCGCAGTTTGCGGCGCAAAGCCGTGATGTCGCGGCGTCGTCATAGTCGATGCGAAACAACCCGGAAAAACCAGCAACAACCGGAGGGGACACAATGAAGCACAACGCACCTGTCCTGCGCGGCGTCGTGGCCGCGTTGACGCTGGCCGGCGCAATGGCGGCACATGCCGCTGCGCCGCTCAAGGCCAACGTGATCCACTGGTGGACCTCGGGCGGCGAATCGGCCGCCATCAAGCAGTTCGCGCTCGCGTACGACCAGGCGGGCGGACAGTGGGTCGACAACGCCATTGCGGGCGCGGACCAGGCGCGTGCGACGGCGATCAACCGGATCGTCGGCGGCGATCCGCCAACAGCCGCGCAGTTCAATACGTCGAAGCAGTTTCACGACCTCATCGACCAGGGACTCCTGAATAATGTCGATGCCGTCGCGACAAAGGAAAACTGGAGTGCGATTTTCCCCGAGTCGATCCTTGCGATGATCAAGGTGAATGGGCATTACTACGCCACACCGGTCAATATTCACATGCAGGACTGGTTCTTCTACTCGAAACCGGCGTTCGCGAAGGCCGGCATCAAGAGCGAACCGCAGACCCTGGACGAACTCTTCGCCGATCTCGACAAGCTCAAGGCGGCCGGCCTCATTGCGCTCGCGCTGGGCGGCCAGCCGTGGCAGGAGAAAATCACCTTCGACGCCATCTTTGCCGACATGGATCGCGATCTGTACATGAAGGTCTATCGCGATCGCGATGCCAATGCCGTGAATTCACCGGCGTTCCGCAACGTGCTCGCGACCTTCAAACGCCTGCACAATTACGTCGATCCGGGGTCGCCGGGACGCAACTGGAACGATGCCACGGCGCTTGTGATTACCGGCAAGGCCGGCATGCAGATCATGGGCGACTGGGCGAAGGGCGAGTTCTCGGCGGCCAACCAGGTGGCGGGCAAGGACTTCGGCTGTTTCCCCGGATTCGGGCCGAAGTCGCCGTACATGATTGCCGGCGACGTGTTCGTGTTCCCGAAGACCGACAACGCGGAGCAGATCAAGGCGCAGCAACTGCTCGCGACCGTGATGACGTCGCCCGCGGCGCAGGCCGCGTTCAACCAGCGCAAGGGCTCGATCCCGATCCGTCCGGACGTTGACACGTCGGGTTTCGACATCTGCGCGAAGGAGGGCATGGCGATCATGAAGGACAAGTCGCGGCAACTGCCGAACCCGGAGATGCTGATTCCGCCTGACGTGCAGGGCGCGCTACAGGACGTCATCACGAACTTCTGGAACAAGAACCAGTCGGTCGAGGATGCGCAGAAAGCCTTCGCGACGGCGATCAGGAGTTAGCCCTCTACATGTACGCAGTCAAGGCGCATCACGCAAGTCGGCAGGCCCCGTCGCGGCGTTCCGCGCGACGCCGCCTGTCGCTTGCGGCGTGGATCGCGCTGGTGCCCATGGCGGCGACCGTGGTGTTCGCGTATGTGGGCACGATGCTGTGGACCGCGCGCGTCTCCATGAGCTTTTCGCGCTCGCTGCCCTCGAATACGTTCGCGGGCGCGACGCAGTACGTCCGCCTCTTCCAGAACGACCGCTGGATCGGTTCGCTGCAGAATCTCGCGATCTACGGTGCGTGTTTCATCGTCGCGTGCCTCGTGCTCGGACTGCTGCTCGCGATCTTCATCGATCAGCGCGTCATGGCCGAAGGCGCGTTGCGCACGGTATTTCTTTACCCGTATGCGATGTCCTTCGTCGCCACGGGACTCGTGTGGCAATGGATTCTCAATCCCGGGCTTGGCGTGCAGTCCGTGCTGCATCACCTCGGCTTCACGCACGCACGCTTCGACTGGATCGTCTCGCAGCGTTTCGCGATCTATACGCTCGTGATCGCGACCGTGTGGCAGGCTTCGGGCTTCGTGATGGCGCTGATGCTTGCGGGCCTGCGCGGCATCGACGATGAAATCTGGAAGGCCGCGCGGCTCGACGGCATTCCGCGCTGGCGTGTCTACGCGAGCATCGTCGTGCCGATGCTCCGGATGTCGATTTCCACGGCGTTCGTGCTGCTCTTCGTGACGGTCGTGAAACTCTACGACGCCGTCGTGGCGATGACTCAGGGTGGCCCTGGCACGGCAAGTGAAGTGCCCGCAAAATTCATCATGGATTATCTGTTCAATCGCGCGAACATCGGGCTTGCGTCGGCGGCTTCGATCGTGCTGCTCGCCACCGTGCTTGCGATCATCGCGCCGTTCTTTTATGCGTACAGCCGCGCGGCGCACAAAGGAGAGCGGCGATGAGCGCGCCCGACGCCGCGTTGCGCCCGCGCGCCACGCCCGTGCACGCGGGGCCAAAGCGACGCTCGCGATTCACGCCCGCGCGCGTGGGCGTTTATGCGTTTCTTTTCACCGCCGCGCTCTTTTTCCTGCTGCCGCTTTATGTGATGCTCGTGACGTCGGTGAAGCCGATGGACGAGATCCGGCTCGGACATCTGCTCGCGCTGCCCGTGCATTTCACGCTTGCGCCGTGGCGCGACGCGTGGGCATCGGCGTGCACGGGACTCGATTGCAGCGGCATTCGGGTCGGCTTCTGGAACTCGGTACGCATCGTCGTGCCGAGTACGTTTTTTTCCATCGCAGTGGGCGCCGTGAACGGCTACGCACTCTCGTTCTGGCGGCCGCGCGGCGCGGGCGTGCTGTTCGGCATCCTGCTCGCGGGCGCGTTCATTCCCGTTCAGGTGATGGTTTATCCGCTCGTGCGCGTGCTCGCGACCGTGCATCTGTTCAGTTCGCTGCCCGGCATCGTCATCATTCATACGATCTTCGGCATGCCCGTGATGACGCTTTTGTTCCGCAACTACTATGCATCGCTGCCGCAGGAGCTGTTCAAGGCCGCACGCATCGACGGCGGCGGCTTCTGGCGCATCTTCGTCCATCTGATGCTGCCGATGTCCGCGCCCATCATCGTCGTCGCGGTCATCATGCAGGTTACCGGTATCTGGAACGACTTCATTCTCGGCCTCGTTTTCGCGGGCGAGAGGAATCTTCCGATGACGGTTCAACTGAACAACATCATCAATACGACAACGGGCGAGCGGCTCTACAACGTCAACATGGCGGCGACGATACTCACGTCGCTCGTGCCGCTCGCGATTTACTTCGTTTCGGGACGCTGGTTCGTGCGCGGCATCGCGTCGGGTGCCGTGAAAGGGTAGGGCAAGGAGCAGGGAATGGCGAATCTGGCGAACGTGGCGGTGCGCAACCTGCGCATCGAACTGGGGGCGAACACGGTGATCGACAATCTCGATCTCGACGTGCGCGCCGGCGAATTCGTGGTGCTGCTCGGGCCGTCGGGCTGCGGCAAGTCGACGTTGCTGCACAGCATCGCGGGCCTGATCGACGTGGCCGATGGAAGCATCGAGATCGGCGGCGAAGACATGACATGGGCCGACCCGAAAGACCGTGGCGTGGCGCTCGTTTTCCAGTCGTATGCGCTGTATCCGACCATGAACGTCGAGCGCAATCTTTCTTTCGCATTGCGTATCAATGGAACGCCGAAAGCCGAGATCGCACGGCGTGTGAAGCGCGCCACCGACATGCTCCAGCTCGGCGCGTTGCTCACACGCAAGCCGGCACAACTATCGGGCGGTCAGCGGCAGCGCGTCGCGATCGGGCGTGCACTCGTGCGCGAAGCAAACGTGTTTCTTTTCGACGAACCGCTCTCGAACCTCGACGCCAAACTGCGCACGGAGCTGCGCCGCGAGTTGAAGCAACTGCATCAGCAACTGGGCGCGACGATGATCTACGTGACGCACGATCAGGTGGAGGCGATGACGCTTGCCACGCGTATGGCCGTCATGAAGGGCGGGGCGATCCAGCAGTTCGGCACACCCGCCGACGTTTACGCGCGGCCCGATAACCTGTTCGTTGCGACGTTCCTCGGCGCACCGCCGATGAATCTGCTGCACGGCACGCTCGCGGGCGGCGAGGGCAAGCTGTGGTTTCGCACGGCGCATCTGGAGGTGGACGTCACGCGCCATGCGTTCAGGAGCGCGCCGGATTTCACCCGGCCTTGCGTGCTGGGCGTGCGTCCCGAGGACGTGCGCGTCGGGGCGGCGGTGCGCAACGGCGACGCGGCATGGCAAGGCCAGGTGACGCTTGTCGAGCCGATGGGCAATCACCGCATCGTGTGGCTCGATTATCACGGCGCGCAAATCGCGTCGATCGATCAGGACAAGACGCCGCTTGTGACCGAAGCGGCGTCACCGTTCGGGTTCGACGGCGAACACGCGTCGCTCTTCGACGAGGCGACGGGCGATCGCGTCTGAACCGCGTTCCGGCTATTGTTGCACGGGGGTATAGGTGCCCGTAAGCGACTTGAGGAACGCGACGATGTCCTTTTCGTCGGCCTCGGAGAGCGTGATACCCAACTGATACTTCGCCATATCGCGCACGGCCTGATGCAGGTCGGTTACGCTGCCGTCGTGGAAGTACGGCGCGGTCAGTTCGACGTTGCGTAGCCCAGGCACCTTGAAAGCGTGGACGTCGAGCGGATCGTGCGTGACGTTGGCGCGGCCATTGTCGGCCGGAGTCTGCACGGCATCGCGCGCAGCAAACCAGTCGGCCGCGCGGCCCATGTGCTCGAACGATTGACCGCCGAGATTCTTGCCGGCGTGGCAGTTCGCGCACCCTTTATCCTTGAACAACTGGTAGCCGCGCGATTCGTCGCTGTTCAGCGCGTGCAGGTCGCCGCGCAGATAGGCATCGAAACGGCTCGGTGTGAGCAGCGTCTTTTCAAATTCGACGAGGGCGTCCGCGATGTTTTTTCCCGACCAGCCATCGGGGTACACGACATCGAAGTCGCGGGTGAATTCCGGGTCACGCTTCAGTTTGCCGACGATTTGATCCCACGATGTGGACGCCATTTCGACCGGGTTGAACGGCGGCCCTCCGGCCTGTTCCTCCAGCGTGGCCGCGCGGCCGTCCCAGAACTGCGTGTGATTGAGCGCCGCATTGAACACGGTGGGCGCATTGACCGCGCCATGTGCGCCACCGACGCCCAGCGAGACCTTGCGACCGTCCACCCCGCCCGTTGCGAGCGAATGGCAGCTTGCGCACGAGATCGTGTTGTCGGCGGAAAGCCGCGTGTCGTGAAAAAGCCGCATGCCGAGCGCGACCTTGCTCCGGTTGACCGGCAGCGCATCGGGTAATGGCTGCACCGGGTCATTCGCGAATGGTTCCGCGACACCGCGTGTCGCGTACCACTGGCGGCGCGATTGCGCGACCCAGTCGAGCAGCGCCTCGCGATCGTTGCTGGTGAGCCCCGTGCTCCAATGCACCGAGCGGAACAGCGCCGGCGGCATCGAACCATTCTTCGCGACGCGTTCGAGCTTCGCCAGATCGGCCTCCGGGGGCGGCGTACCTTGCAGCAGCGCGTCGAAGACCGCATCGATGCGGAAATAGCGCAGGCCGGTCTGGACGTCGTGATCCGAAAGCTGCCGGATTCCCGGCAACGCGGCGTATGACGGCAGCACCGCGCGGGTCGAGTGGCAGTAGTAGCAGGCATTGCGGTCGAGCAGGCTGCGAATGCGGCTGGCCGCGGGCGTTGACGCAGGTCGTGCGAGGGTGGCCCGCGCGTAGGCGGTGTCGTGATGCCATGCAAGGGCGCAGATGCCGATATAACCGGCGAGAAATGCCGCGGCGGCAATGGCGAGCAGTTTTTTCATCACTTCTGACCTGGTGAAATTAATAGAGGAATGCCAAGCGATTGAGGGGAATTGCACCGTTGATAATTGCGGTGTGTATGCACGACTAGATAAGCGTTGCATGCTTGCGCATGCGCCGGCTTTTGTCATTGCGTTCGATCAACCCGTTCAAGGCCTGTCAGACAATTTCATACTCAATGGGCATCGTGTCTCGCGAGCGAGGACGCATCGGAGCGGCCTGATTTGCCGCGCGATTTCCGATATAAGAAGAGAGAGAATGCAAATATCTTATCGATTTGTATTCCTGTGTTTTGCAATTGGCGCTGGCAAGATCACCGCCGTCGTGCGACGGCAAGGGGGAGGAAATCGTTATCTCACGATCTCCAATCAGCGCAATCAGAGGAAGGGTTGTTACGCGCGTGGCGACGCGCCGCCCGTGACGAAGCACGCACTACGCGTGTCGTCAACGGGACGTGGGCTGGTGGGATTCGTGGATCGGGCAGGGACGGCGGGCGCGAAGGAAATCGCAACGCCGACGGCTACGCGGTCCTCATCCGGTGAGCCCGAATGATCAACCGCGCAGCGAATGAGGCTTACTTCAACCGCCCCGCGAGGAATTGCTGCAGCCGCTCGCTGCGAGGCGTATTCAGGACCTCCTTGGGGTCGCCTTGCTCCTCGATTTTCCCCTTATGCAGGAAGACGACGTGATTCGACACATTGCGTGCGAAGCCCATTTCGTGGGTGACGACGATCATCGTGCGGCCTTCTTCCGCGAGTGCCTGCATCACCTTCAGCACTTCGCCGACGAGTTCCGGGTCAAGTGCGGAAGTCGGTTCGTCGAACAGCATCACTTCCGGCTCCATCGCCAGTGCGCGTGCAATCGCTACGCGCTGCTGCTGGCCGCCGGACAGATGCGACGGATACCTGTGCTCGACGGTTGCCGAAAGCCCCACCTTCGTCAGGTATTTGCGGGCACGGGCTTGCGCTTCGTCGCGGCTCAATCCCAGCACGCTTACAGGCGCTTCGATGATGTTCTCAAGCACCGTCATGTGCGCCCAGAGATTGAAGTGCTGAAAGACCATCGACAGGCGCGTACGCATCGTCTGCAACTGCTTCGGGTCGCTCACGCGCAGGGCGCCGCCGCGATCGGCGCTCGTGCGGATTTCCTCGCCGTTGAGCGTGATGCGCCCGGAGCACGGCGATTCGAGGAAGTTAATGCAGCGCAGGAAGGTGCTTTTCCCCGAGCCGCTGGACCCGATCAGGCTGATCACGTCGCCGGCTTTCGCCTTGAGCGATACACCCTTCAATACCTCGTTCTCGCCGAATTTCTTGTGCAGGTCGTCGACAATCAGCTTGTACATTCTCAATACACTCCATCAGGGCAACCCCGTTGGTTTCAGTGCCCTTGCGGTTTCAGGTAAGCCAGCATGCGCGTTTCCATGCGGCGGAACGCCCATATCAGGGCGAAGACGATCACGGCATATAGAACGGCCGCGATGCCATACGCCTGAAAGGTCATGTAGGTAGCGGAGTTCGCATCGCGCGCCACTTTCAGGATGTCGGGCACGGTCGCCGTGAAAGCGAGCGTCGTGGCGTGCAGCATCAGGATCACTTCGTTGCTGTACGAGGGCAGCGCGCGCCGCAGTGCGGAGGGGAGAATGATGCGCGTATAGAGCTTGTACTTCGGCATGCCATAGGCGAGGGCCGCTTCGATCTCGCCGTATGCGGTCTCCTTGATCGCGCCCGCGAAAATCTCGGTGGCGTAGGCGCACTCGTTCAGCGTGAACGCGAGCAGCGTGCAATTCATGGCGCTGCGAAAGAACGGGCCGAGCACTTCATTGGAGTGGACGAAGTGCAGACCGTAGATGCCCGTGTAGCAGAGCAGCAACTGCACATAGAGCGGCGTGCCGCGAAATATGTACGTATAGAGCCAGACGGGCCGTGAAATATAGGGGTTTCGCGACGCGCGCGCGATGGCGAGCGGCACGGCGAGCAGGAAGCCGAGTGCGATCGAGACGACGAGCAGCCAGAGCGTAATGACGAGGCCGCTATGGTTGAATCCGTCGCTGAACAGATAGTTCGGCCAGTATTGGCGAAGAAGTACGATCACAGCGCGGCCCTCCGCACACCGGTCGAATAGCGCTTTTCGAGGCGATGCAATGCCAGGTTGGAAACGGTGGTGATCGCGAGATAGATGGCGCCGGTGACCAGCGTGAAGAAGAAGAACGCCTGCGTGGCCTTGCCTGCGTCCTGCGATGCCTTCACCACGTCGGCGAGGCCGATGATCGACACGAGCGCCGTCGCCTTCACGAGCACCTGCCAGTTGTTGCCGATGCCCGGCAGCGCGAAGCGCATCATCTGCGGGAACAGGATGCGCGTGAAAACGTGCCGCGCGCTCATGCCGTATGCGAAGCCGGCTTCAAGCTGGCCTCTCGGCACGGCGAGAAATGCGCCGCGGAAGGTCTCGGTGAAGTACGCGCCGTAGATGAAGCCGAGCGTGATCACGCCGGCGATGAACGGATCGATGTCGATCTGGTCCCAGCCCAGCATGTCGGTGAAGTCGTTCAGCCAGATCTGGATGCTGTAGAACAGCAGCAGCATCAGCACGAGATCGGGGACGGCGCGGATCAGCGTCGTGTACATCGTGCCGATGCGCGAGAGCACGCGGTTGGACGAGAGTTTCGCCGCGGCGCCGGCGAGGCCAAGCAGAAACGCCGCGGCAAGCGACAGCACCGCAAGCTTGATGGTTTCCCACGTGCCCGCGAGGAGCAGCGGGCCGAAGCCTTGAAAAAGCATGAATGGAAGTCCTCGATGTGGGGGAGCGGGTGCCGCTGCCGGATTAATGCGTGCGACGGCGGCGGGACTTAGCCGCCGTACACGTCGAAGTCGAAATACTTCGCTTCGATCTTCTTGTACGTGCCGTCGTTGATCATGTCCGCGATCGTCTTGTCGATCTTCGCCTTCAGGTCCGCGTCCTCCTTGCGCAGGCCGATGGCGGCGGCGCCCGTCGGGATTCGCGGACCGGCGAATGCGAAGCCCGCGCCGCGCGACGTTTTCAGAAAGCCGAGATCGGCCTGCACTTCGTCTTGCAGCGCCGCGTCGAGACGGCCGGATTGCAGATCCAGATAGACCTGATCCTGGTTCTGGTACGCAACGACGTTGATGCCCTCGCGCGCCCAGTTTTCCTTCGCGTAGGTTTCCTGGATCGAGCCTTGTTCGACGCCCACCGACTTGCCCTTGAGCGACGCAACGGTCGGCTGCAAGGGCGAGCCCGTCTTCGCGACGAGTCGCGTCGGCGTGTTGAACAGCTTCGTCGAGAAGGCGATCTGCTGTTCGCGCTGCGGGGTGATCGTCAGCGCGGAGAGGGCGCCGTCGAACTTCTTGGCCTTCAGGCCGGGAATCATGCCGTCGAAGTCCTGCTCGATCCACACGCACTTCGCATTCATGCGCCGGCAGATTTCGTTGCCGAGGTCGATGTCGAAGCCGACGAGTTTGCCATCGGCCGCCTTCGACTCGAACGGCGCGTAGCTGGCGTCCGTGCCGAAGCGGATGGTGGTCCAATCCTTCGCATAAGCGCCGCCGGCTGCGAGGGCGAGTGCGACACACAAGGCAAGTTTCTTCATGAAGTCTCCCAATGGATTTTTGACGTGGCATCCCGGATCACGACCGGCTCGTACTACAAACGCCGATGCCCGGGTCAGGGGATCGAGATTTTGTCGAGCAAGTTGTCTATACAAAATATCGGTTCAACCGGATGCTCAACAATCAGTGTTATTACTGATGAGGGTGGCGCCACCTCAATGGGAAAGCTCCGAAATTTGAGTATTGGCGGGGTTTTTTGAGGGTATACCTGTAGCGAATTTAACTTGTATAGACAAGACCGCCCGGGTAATCTGATTGTGTCTTGTCCATACAACTTCACCTTGTCTAAGCAACTTCATGGCGACGATTAAACTGACTCCCGGCCACCTGACCCTTCCCCAACTGCGCCGGATCGCGCGCGAAATGGTGAAACTCGAACTCGACCCGGCGAGCTTCGCCGCGATCGACGCGGGCGCGCAAACCGTCGCCGACATCGCCGCGAAGG